>Ga0308171_1000098_pt1 | contig 273601 bp, 231 predicted proteins | sample PhyGR1_FD_202135 | JGI IMG/M metagenome (GOLD analysis project Ga0308171, IMG submission 202135) | Phyllosphere microbial communities from UC Gill Tract Community Farm, Albany, California, United States - DLSLSG.R1 | ecosystem: Host-associated > Plants > Phyllosphere > Unclassified | place...
CAGCAGGCCCACGTGGGGGTCGGCACGCATGATGGTTTCGCCGTCCATTTCCAGGATCAGGCGCAGCACACCGTGCGCGGCCGGATGCTGCGGGCCGAAGTTCATCGTGTAGTTGCGGATTTCCTGCCGGCTTTCGGCAGTATTGCTCGCAAAGCCCTGGTGGGCCTGGTGGAATTCGCTCACTTGCTTGCCTCCGACTGCGCGGATTCACCGGCAGCGGTCTGGAAACGGGCGTCGTCGCGGATGACGCGCGGCACGCCGACACGCGGCTCCACCGAGGTCACCGGCTCATAGATCACGCGCTGCTTCTCTTCGTCGTAGCGCACTTCGACATTGCCGATCAGCGGGAAATCCTTGCGGAACGGATGGCCCACGAAACCGTAGTCGGTCAGGATCCGGCGCAGGTCCGGGTGACCTTCGAAGATAACGCCGAACAGATCGAACGCTTCGCGCTCGAACCAGTTCAGGCCCGGCCAGATGTTGGTCAGCGAGGCGACCACCGGCAGTTCCTCGTTCGGCGCGAAGCAGCGGATGCGCATCGTGAGGTTGTGCTGGTAGGAACGCAGCTGGGCGACCACGGCGAAACGCTGCAGCGGGATCGGCTGCGGCTGGGCGCCATCGCTGGTTTCGCGGGTGGGGAATTCACCCCACGCGAAACGACCGACGGATTTGCCCTCGACGCCACGGCTGAAACCCTGGGACGACACATCGGCCGTATCCCATTCGTCGCTGCCGTAGCCGAGGTAATCCAGGCCGCACAGATCGACCGCCTGCTCGAAACCGAAGTCGTCGCGCAGCGCCAGAGCCGTGGCATGCCAGTCAGCGGCGGGCACTTCCAGCGTCACTTCGCCGCGGGGTTCGACCACGAAGACCTGCGCACCGGCAAAGCGTGCGGAGAGTCGGTCGATGAAGGAAGATGCTTGCTCTGCCATGGGGGCTTGGCGTGCTCTTGTCAGGAGGGATGTCAGCGGGCGATGGTCTGCGTACGCCAGATCTTCTTCTGCAATTGCAGGATCCCGTACACCAGCGCTTCGGCGGTAGGTGGGCAGCCCGGGACATAGATGTCCACCGGCACCACGCGGTCACAGCCACGCACTACTGCATAGGAGTAGTGGTAGTAGCCGCCACCGTTGGCACAGCTGCCCATGGAGATGACCCACTTCGGGTCCGGCATCTGGTCATAGACCTTGCGCAGGGCCGGAGCCATCTTGTTGACCAGGGTGCCGGCCACGATCATCACGTCGGACTGACGCGGCGACGGGCGGAACACCACGCCGTAACGGTCAAGATCCAGACGCGCCGCACCGGCGTGCATCATTTCCACTGCGCAGCAGGCCAGACCAAAGGTCATCGGCCACATCGAACCGGTACGCGCCCAATTCAACAGCGCATCGACGCTGGTGGTCACGTAACCCTTTTCGAGCAGGGGGTTGTCGCCTTCGGGGCGCAGGATGTCATCGACCCGCCCTTCCGGGACCGGGTTGTTCATCAGGCCGTCGAGCGTCTGAATTACTCCCATTCCAGCGCTCCCTTCTTCCAGACGTAAATGAAACCGAGGAAAAGCATGCCTACGAAGAGGCCCATCGTGACCAGCGAACGTGCGCCCAGTTCCATGAAGACCTGGGTCCACGGCACGATGAAGATGATTTCCAGATCAAATACGATGAACTGAATCGCGATCAGGTAGTAGCGCACATCGAACTTCATGCGCGCGTCCTCGAAAGCCTCGAAGCCGCATTCGTACGGCGAGAGCTTTTTAAGATCAGGACGTCGGGGACCGAGGAATCGGCCAACCAGCATCAGCGCAACGCCGATACCGGTGGCAACGATCAGAAACAGCAGAGACGGCAAATATTCGGCCAGCACAGCGATTCTCTCTTGCCTCTGCCGCTGCGCCTGCAGGCGCTTTGGCATGGGGGAGTGGACGGATACCGCTACCTGGCGCTTTGCGCGCCAGACGAACCCGCTTACAAACAAATGGTGCCCAAGAGGGGACTCGAACCCCTACGACTCTCGTCGCTACCACCTCAAGGTAGTGCGTCTACCAATTCCGCCACCTGGGCTTACGATCGCACCGGTTGTTCTCCAGTGCGCCGCATATTGTAACCGTCTTCAGCGAGTCTGGGTGCCTTCCGAAGGCTTTTCTTCACCAGATTTCGGCGTTTCCGCCTGAGCCGGCACAGTGGCCGACGGAACAGGCTGCTGCGACGGGGTTTCCGGGGCCTTCGGCACGGCCGGAAGCTCGCCTGCCGGGGCGGCCGGCGCAGTTGCGGCTGGCGCCGACATCAGACCCAGATCCTGCTGCGCCGCCGGGCGCGAGCCATGGCTGGCATACCAGGCCATGAAGAGGCTGATGCCGAAGAACACCACGGCCAGCCACTTGGTCGACTTGGACAGGAAGTTGGACGCGCCACGCGCGCCGAACACAGTGCCCGAGGCGCCGGCACCGAAACCCGACCCTGCGGCCGCGCCGGAACCACGCTGCATCAGGATGAGCGCGATCATGGCCACTGCGACCAGCACGTAGACCACATTGAGGATCAACATCAGCATTTCGAATCCGTCCTCGGACATGTCGTGCCGGCGGTTGAGCCGACAACGTAACTAATTAGCGCCCCGCCGCCGCGGCAGCGATGGCAAGGAAGTCCGCGGCCACCAGGGAGGCGCCGCCCACCAGCCCACCATCGACATCGGGCTGTGCGAACAGTTCCGCGGCGTTGTCGGGCTTCACGCTGCCGCCATAGAGGATCGACAGTGAATCCGCAATTCTAGCATCGAGATTGGCCACTTCGCCACGGATGAACGCGTGGACCTGCTGGGCCTGTTCCTTGGAGGCAGTCCGGCCGGTACCGATAGCCCAGACCGGCTCATAGGCGACCACGGCCTGGGCGAAGCCGGCGGCGCCGACCAGCTCCAGCACCGGGGCGAGCTGGGCGGCGATGACCGCCTCGGTCTGATGGGCCTCACGCTGCTCGAGGGTTTCGCCCACGCACAGGATGGGGGTCAGGCCGGCATGCAGGGCGGCGGCGAACTTGCGGGCGACCAGCTCACTGCTTTCGGCGTGGTACTGGCGGCGTTCGGAGTGGCCGACCAGGCCGTAACGGGCACCGACTTCGGCCAGCATGGTGGCCGAGACTTCGCCGGTGTAGGCGCCCTTTTCGTTGCTGCTGACATCCTGGGAGCCAAAGGCGACGGCGCGCCCTTCGAAGGCTTCGACCAGTTCGCCCAGGTACGGGAGCGGCGGCAGGACCACGACTTCGACGCCCTGCAGTGGGAGGTCGGCAACCAGGTCACTGACCAGGTCGGTGGCGAATTGGCGGCTGCCGTGCAGCTTCCAGTTACCGGCGACGATCTTGCGGCGCATGGCGGGGGCTCCTTTGGGTATCAGCCGGCCATGATAACGGATGCAACGAAATGGCGTTGGCGGGAAAACGCTTACATTTCAATTGGATATTTATTTTTCGCTGCGGCCCCAAGTCAAAATCAAGGGCGACGGGGCCGGTGGACGTACCCGGACTGGGCATGGCAGCGCTCGCCCAACACGGGGCAGCAAATAGCCGAATGCAACCAGGGCAGCAATGTTTGGAGCCAGCCAGAGGCAGGCAATACACCGAATGAAGAAGGCCGCCTCGCGGCGGCCTTCTCTCTTGTTTCGGCAGGATCGCTTACTTCAGTTTGATCTCGCGCAGGCGCTCTTCCAGGAAGCCGTGGGCGGTGATCGGCTCCGGGTAGCGGCTCGGGTTTTCCGGGGTGATGCAGGTCGGCAGCACGTCGATCAGGAAATCCGGGTTCGGGTGCAGGAAGAACGGCACCGAATAACGCGGCTGGCGCGCCTGCTCGCCCGGGGGATTGACCACGCGGTGGATCGTGGAGGGATACACATGGTTGGTCAGGCGCTGCAGCATGTCGCCGATGTTGACCACGATGGTGTCCGCGTCCGAGGTGAACGGCACCCACTTGCCTTCGTGCGACTGGACTTCCAGGCCGGCCGCGCTGGCGCCGACCAGCAGCGTGATGAAGTTGATGTCGCCATGGGCACCGGCGCGCACGTTCGGGATGTTCTCGGCGGTGATCGGCGGGTAATGGATCGGGCGCAGGATCGAGTTGCCGTTGTTGGTCTTGTCCGCGAAGAAATCCTCCGGCAAGCCAATGTGCAGCGCCAGGGCCGACAGGACGCGCGAACCCAGCTTGTCCAGGGCCTGGTAGATGCCGTAGCCACGCTCGCGGAAGCCCGGGACCTCGCTCGGCCACAGGTTCGGGGCCATCACGTCACGGTACGGGGAGTCGTCCGGGATCTCCCGACCGATGTGCCAGAACTCTTTCAGATCAAAGTGCTGCGAGCCCTTGGCGGTCTCCACGCCGAAGGCGGTGTAGCCGCGCGCGCCGCCGCTGCCGGGCACGTGGTACTGGCGCTTGGTCTCTTCCGGCAGCGCAAAGAAGGCCTTGAAGACCTCATACGCCGCGTCGATATCGGCCTGCGGAATGCCGTGGTTGCGGATGCCAGCAAAGCCCCATTCGCGGTAGGCCGCACCCAGCTCGGCCACGAACGCGTCGCGGTCGGTGTCAAAACGGGTGATGTCGAGGGTGGGGATCTGGCTCACAGCGATTCCTGCTTGTTCATGGTGGTCGGTGGGCCAGCTGTGGCCCGGCTGAACATTGTGCCAGATCGGGCCAACCCCGCCACCGATACATTGATACAAACCGATACAATGCGCGCGCCCAGACGGCCAGAACGGGCCAACGGCGACGCTCACGCGCCGCCCCCTTTACTCCCAGCGTCGCCCGGTCCGCCTCATGGATGCCCTGCCCTCTTCCTCATCGCCAATGGCGTTGCGCTGGCTCGCGCGGGCAGGGCCCAGCCTGTGGCCGATGGACCCGCATGACCTTCCACCCACGGCACCGCACAGCGCATGGGATGCGCTGGTGCGATCCCGCAGGCAATGACGATGGCCGCCCGCGCAGGCCGCGGGCGCTTTTCCACACATGGACTGTCCACCGATGAACGTGCCACTGAAAATTCTCCATACCGAGGCTGCCAAGGGATTTGGCGGGCAGGAGATCTACATCTATCGCCACATGCTGGCCATGCGCGAGCGCGGCCATGACGTCTCCCTGCTCTGCCAGCCCGGCGCCCGCCTGGGCGAGATGGCGCGCGAAGCCGGCTTCACCGTCCACGCGCTGAAAATGGGCGGTCTGCTGCGCATGCTGCGGGGGATCTGGTCAGTCTCGCGCCTGGTGCGCCGCCAAGGCTACGACGTGGTCAACACCACCAGCCGCCGCGACAGTCTGATCGCCGCTGCCGGTGCACGCCTGGGCGGCACGCCCCTGGTGGTGCGCTCGCGCCACCTGATGAGCCCGATCAACTCGCTGCTGACCTACACCGGCCTGCCCCATCGGGTGATGACGGTGAGCAGTTTCGTGAAGAAGCTGATGGTCAGCCGCGGCATCGAGGACGCGCACGTCGGCATCGTCCCGCCGATCGCGGTACCGCCGCAGTGGTCGCAGATCGCCAAGCGCGATCCCTGGCAGTGCCTGCAGGACACCCGCGCGGACGTGCGCGCGGAGCTGGGCTTCAACGACGAACAGATCGTGGTCGGCTGCGTCGCGGTGCTGCGCGAACCCAAGGGCCACCTGGAGCTGCTGCAGGCCATGGCACCGCTGTGCCGCGCCGATGCGCGGGTGCAACTGGTGATCGTCGGCGACGGCCAGCCGGTGATGGACCGCCTGATCGCCCTGCGCGAGCAGCTCGGCATCGCCGCCCAGGTGCACTTGCTGGGCTACCGCCAGGGCGCTTGCCGGCTGATGACCGGTTTCGATATCTTCGCCCTCGCCACCCACAAGGAGGCAGCCGGCACGGTGTTTCTCGAAGCGGCGTACGTCGGCGTGCCGATCGTCGCCACGCGCGTGGGCGGTGTGCCGGAGATGGTGGTGGAAGGCAGTAACGCCCTGCTCGCGCCACTGGGCGACCAGACTGCGTTGACCAACGCACTGCGCACCCTGATCGAGCAGCCCGACCGCCGCCAGCAGATGGGCCTGGCGGGCTGGGAGTGGATGCGCAGCGCCCACCGTTTCACCCCGACCGGTCACACCGAAGCGACCGAACACTATTACCACCAGTGGTTGAAGGAACTGGGCCATGGCCAACGCTAGATCCGTCCCGGTGCTGATGCACCACCATGTCTCCCCCTCCCCGGGGATGATCACGGTGTCGCCGGAGAACTTCGAAAGCCAGATCGCCTGGCTGGCGGCCAACGGCTGGACCTCGCTGACGCTGGACCAGTACGCCGACTTCCTCGCCGGCAAGCCGACCCCCGCCAAATCGATCGTGATCACCTTCGATGACGGCTACCTGGACAACTGGGTGTACGCGCACCCGATCCTGGCCAAGTACGGGATGCACGCCGTGGTGTTCGTGGTCACCGGCTGGATGGGCGAAGGCGATGTCCGCCCGCACGCCGGCCAGCCCGGCGCCACCGTGCCCGCAACGCCGGACCATCGCGGCTGCGAGGCGGCGATCCTGCGCGAGAACCGTCCGGACGAGGTGATGATGCGCTGGAGCGAAGCGCGCGCGATGATCGCCGCCGGCACGTTCGAGGTGCACTGCCACACCCACACGCACACGCGCTGGCTCAAGCAGGATATCTCCCGCGAGCACAAGCGGCAGGGCATCAGCGGCGACCTCTCGGTGGCACGCGAAGTACTGCAGCAGCAGTTGGGCACCGTCTCGGAGACGCTGTGCTGGCCGTACGGCGATTTCGACGAGGACTACGTGCAGATCGCGCGGGCGCAGGGCTTCAAGTACCTGCACACCACTCATCCGTTCGGCCGCAACGTGGTCGGCGGCGATCCGGGACACATCTACCGGTTCGCGATCCGCAACCGGCCGGCGAGCTGGCTGCGCAAGCGCATCGCCTACAGTTACCACCCGTTGATCGCCCCCCTGTTCAACCGCTTCAAGGCGAAGAAAAAGAAGATGGTGGCGGGGCCGTAACGCGCCACCGCGCTGCAACGAAAACGCCCCGGTCTCCCGGGGCGTTTTCAGTTTCCGGCATCACTGCACGGCTCAGGCCGCGGCAGCTGCCTTCACCGCTGCCGAGAGGCTGTCCAGCGTGGACTGCATCAGCTCGGCGCTGTCTGCCTCGACGGTGACGCGCACCACCGGCTCGGTGCCCGACGGGCGCAGGAACGCACGGCCGCGCCCCTTCACTGCCTGCTGCGCAGCCGCCAGCGCGGCCTGCACGCTCTCGGCCTGCACGGTGGCCTTGGCCGCGCCCTGCAGACGCACGTTGACGGTCTTCTGCGGCACCTTGTTGAGCACCGACAGCACCTGGCGCAGCGAGGTCCGGTCACGGCGCAGCACTTCCAGCACCTGCAGCGCGCTGACGATCGCATCACCGGTGGTGGCGCGATCCAGGCACAACAGGTGACCGGAGGCTTCGCCGCCGAGCACGCCGTTGTTTTCGACCAGGGCCTGATGCACGTAGCGGTCGCCGACGTTGCTGCGCTGGAACGGGATGTTCAGCCGTTCCAGTGCCTGCTCCAGGCCGAAGTTGGTCATCAGCGTACCGACCACCGGGCCATGCAGGCGACCACTGCGCTGCCAGGCCTGGGCCAGCACGAACAGCAGGTCATCACCATCGACCGGGTTGCCCTGGTCGTCGGCCATCAGCACGCGGTCGCCATCGCCATCGAAGGCGATACCGAAATCGGCGCCGACCTCGCGCACTTTCGCCGCGAGATTGTCGATGTGCATCGAGCCGACGCCATCGTTGATGTTCAGACCGTTGGGCGCATCGCCGATGCTGACCACCTCCGCGCCCATCTCGCGGAACAGCAGCGGGGCGACGTGATACGTAGCGCCGTGCGCGCAGTCGAGCACGATCTTCAGCCCACGCAGATCGAACCCGCGCGGCACGCTGGCCTTGCAGAATTCGATGTAGCGACCGACCGCATCGCGCGCACGCATGGCCTTGCCCAGCCGCTCGGACTCCACCGTGGTGAACGGCGCATCGAGCGCGGCTTCCAGCGCCAGCTCGGTGGCGTCATCGAGCTTCTCGCCATCGGCGGAGAAGAACTTGATGCCGTTGTCGTAGTGCGGATTGTGCGAGGCGCTGATGACGATGCCCGCATCCGCACCGAGGGTGCGGGTGAGGAAGGCCACCGCCGGCGTCGGCATCGGGCCGAGCAGCTGCACATCGGCGCCGGCGGCCACCAGCCCGGCTTCGAGTGCGGCTTCGAACATGTAGCCGGAGATACGGGTGTCCTTGCCGATCACCACCACCGGGCGGTGCCCGTTGCGCTCGGTCAGCGCACGCCCGAGCGCATTGCCCAGGCGCAGTACGAAATCGGCGGAGATGACGCCCTCACCGACCTTGCCGCGGATGCCATCGGTGCCGAAATACTTGCGCGACGCCATCAGGCCGCCGCATCCGGTGCCGGTGCGGGCTGACGCGCCAGCATGGCCAGGAGCTCCGACAGGCGGTCGCGCATCTCGCGGCGGTCGCAGATCTGATCGATCGCACCGTGCTCGAGCAGGAACTCCGAGCGCTGGAACCCTTCCGGCAGCTTTTCGCGCACGGTCTGCTCGATCACGCGCGGGCCGGCGAAGCCGATCAGTGCCTGCGGCTCGGCGATGTTGATATCGCCCAGCATCGCGAACGAAGCCGACACGCCACCGGTGGTCGGATGGGTCAGCACCGAGATGTACGGCAGGCCGGCATCGCGCAGGCGACCCAGCGCGGCCGAGGTCTTGGCCATCTGCATCAGCGAGAACAGGCCTTCCTGCATGCGCGCGCCGCCACTGGCGGAGAAGCACACGTAGGGCGCGCCGATCTCCAGCGCCTTTTCCGCGGCCAGCGAGAAACGCTCACCGACCACCGAGCCCATCGAGCCGCCCATGAAGGCGAAATCGAAGGCCGAGGCAACCAGCGGGCGGCCCTTCATCAGGCCCTGCATGGCGATCAGTGCGTCGTACTCGCCGGTGTTCTTCTGCGAGGCCTTGATGCGCTCGCTGTACTTCTTCTGGTCCTTGAACTTGAGCAGGTCCGTCGGCCCCAGGCGCGCACCGATCTCGGTGGTGCTGTCCGCATCGAACAGCGCGGCCAGGCGCGCACGCGCGCGGATGGCCATGTGGTGGCCACACTTGGGGCAGACTTCCAGATTCTCTTCCAGCTCAGGACGGTAGAGCGCGCTGCCGCAGCTGCTGCACTTCTCCCACAGGCCCTCGGGGACGCTGCGCTTCTTGCTGGGGACGTTGTCGGTGCGGATGCCAGACGGCATCAACTTGCTGAGCCAACTCATGCGGGATGCTACTTCCGTTCAGGGCGGCCCGGGGGCCGCAAAGGCGGACAGTCTAGCTCACCGTTTCGATGCTCGGGCACCCCCCGGCGGTTGCCGGGGGGCTGACGCAAACCATTCTGGTACGTACGTTTACGTGCTTCAGGCAGCGTCGAGGGCGCGTCGCAGCGGCGTGAGGAATGCCTGCGCGGTTGCCGCCGCGGCCGTGGCGTCGGGCGCCTCACCCAGCGCAGCCACCAGCGCACTGCCCACCACCACGCCATCGGCCTCCACGGCCATGGCGGCGGCACTGGCCGCATCCTTGATCCCGAAGCCGGCCACCACCGGCACGCTGGAGCGGCGGCGCAGGTCGCGCAGGCGGGCACTGGCGGCGCCGCTGTCCAGGCGCTCGGACGCACCCGTCACGCCGGCGAAGCTCACGTAATACAGGTAGCCCTGGGCCATCGCGGACAGCGTATCCAGACGGGTATCTGCGGTCGTCGGCGACGCCAGCAGGATCAGTGCCAGGCCGGCCGCGGTGAAGATCTCGCGGGTTTCAGCCGCTTCTTCCGGCGGCAGATCGACCAGCAGGATGCCGTCCACGCCCGCGGCGATGGCGGACTGCGCGAAGCGGGCCGTGCCGTGGATCTCGATCGGGTTGAGATAGCCCATCAGCACCACCGGCGTAGTGGCATCGTCCCTGCGGAACGCGGCGACGGACTCCAGCACATAGCGCAGCCCTGCCCCACGGGCCAGCGCACGCTCGGAGCTGCGCTGGATGGTCGGGCCGTCGGCCATCGGGTCGGAGAACGGTACCCCCAGCTCGATCACGTCCGCACCGGCGGCGGCCAGTGCATGCATCACCGGCACAGTGGCCTCCAGGCCCGGATCACCGGCGGTGATGAAGGGGATCAGCGCCTTGCGGCGCTCATCGCGCAGGCGGGCAAAACAGGCATCGATACGGTCCACGGACATCTCAGGCACATCCTTCAATCAGTTCAACGGCGCCACTGGCGCCCCAGTACAGCTTCGATATCACCCCGTCGAAGATCTCCAGCCGGATCGCCAGATCCGAACCGGGGTCCTGCCAGGTCAGGTACTCGCCCGTTTCCGGGTCATAGGCATGCGGTGCGCGGGTAGTGCCGGGCGGCAGGCGCTTGAGCGCGTCATCCAACGTCATGCCCAGCCGCAGCCCGAACGGCCCCGGCTGGGTAATGGCCTCGTAGGACTCCTCGATCGGGGCCAGCTCGAAGCGCTGCACGTGGTCATCCTCGACCATCATCGAGACGCCTTCGGGCAGGTTGCCACGTTCGTAGTACTCGCAGGCGCCGTTGGGCTCGCCTTCGCTCAGGCCGGCCGAATGCCACGGGCCATCGGCGGCGAGCTCGGTGAAGCGCTGCCCGATGAGCACATCGCCGGCATGATCCAGCGCGACCGAGACCACCGACGGCGCAGCGTCATCCACAACAGGCGCATCGACAGCCCTGGGCGCTTCCGGCGCGTCCTCGATGGGGCGGTTGGCAATGTCATCATCATTGCTCGCCAGCTGCCGCGCCGGCGCCACCGCGCCCACAGGCGCGGCAGGGGCCGGCAACACCGGCGGATCCGGCGGCGCGCAGCCGGTCAGGCCGACCACCATCAGCAGCGCACTTCCCTGGCGCAGCAGCGGATTCACAGAACGAGACCCTCGCGGGCAGCAATGGTATGTACGTCCTTGTCGCCACGGCCGGACAGGTTGCACAGCACCAGCTTGTCGCGCGGCAGCTCGCGCGCGATCTTGATCGCCTGGGCCACTGCATGACTGGATTCCAGCGCGGCCAGGATGCCTTCGCTGTGGGCCAACTGGTGGAATGCAGCCAGCGCTTCGTCATCGGTGATACCGACATACTCGGCGCGGCCGGCATCGGCCAGGAACGCGTGCTCCGGGCCGACGCCCGGATAATCCAGGCCGGCCGAGACCGAATGGGTCTCGGTGATCTGGCCGTCGTCGTCGCAGATCACATAGGTGCGGTTGCCGTGCAGCACGCCCGGGCGGCCGGCCGCGATGGAGGCAGCATGGCGACCGGTCTCGATGCCGTCGCCGGCGGCTTCGGCACCGACGATGCGCACGTCGCGATCATTGAGGAAGGCATGGAACAGACCGATCGCATTGCTGCCACCGCCAACGCAGGCGGTGATCGCATCGGGCAGGCGGCCGTAGTCGGTCAGCATCTGCGCGCGCGCTTCGCGGCCGACGATGGCATTGAAGTCACGCACCATGCGCGGGTACGGGTCCGGGCCGGCCACGGTGCCGATGATATAGAAGGTGTCGCGCACGTTGGTGACCCAGTCGCGCATCGCTTCGTTGAGCGCGTCCTTGAGCGTGGCCGAGCCGGAGGTCACCGGTACGACGGTCGCCCCGAGCAGCTTCATGCGGTAGACGTTGATCTTCTGCCGTTCGATGTCGGTGGCGCCCATGTAGACCACGCATTCCAGGCCCAGCCGGGCGGCCACGGTGGCACTGGCCACGCCGTGCTGGCCGGCGCCGGTCTCGGCGATGATGCGCGTCTTGCCCATCCGCGCGGCGAGCAGCGCCTGGCCGATGGTGTTGTTGATCTTGTGCGCGCCGGTGTGGTTCAGGTCCTCGCGCTTGAGCAGGATCTGCGCGCCGCCGACCTGCTGGCTGAGGCGCTCGGCGTGATAGATCGGGCTGGGACGGCCCACATAGTGGGTCAGATCCTTGTCGTAGGCGGCGATGAAGGCCGGATCGCGACGCGCTTGGTCATAGGCGGCCGCCAGCTCCTGCAACGGCCCGATCAGGGTCTCGGCGACGAAACTCCCGCCGTAGCGGCCGAAATGACCGTTGGCATCGGGGTAGGCGTGGAAATCGGCGATGGGGGAGATGGGGGAAGCAGACATAGCGCGACAGCCGGTGGAGACAGGCTGCCAATTTAACGCACCTGTCATGACAGGAATATCGATAATATCTGCCACAACCTGTCAGGAAAACTCACATGACCGACGGACCGTTGCCCCCGCTCAATGCCCTGCGCAGCTTTGAAGCGGCCGCCCGGCTGGGCGGGGTTGGCCGTGCGGCGGAGGCACTGCATGTCACCCATGGCGCGATCAGCCGCCAACTGCGCCTGCTGGAGGAGCACCTGGGTGTCGTGCTGTTCCAGCGCGAAGGGCGTGGGCTGCGCCTGACCCGCGCCGGCGAGGATCTGCAGGCCGCCTGCGAAGGCGCCTTCGACCAGATCCGCGAGGCGGTGGTGGCCCTCAAGCGCCAACAGCGGCCCGAAGCGTTGGTGCTCGGCTGCAGCGGCAGCATCCTGGCGCGCTGGATGATTCCCCGCCTGCAGGCGCTGCAGAGCGCCCTGCCCCAGCTGCCGCTGCATTGGTCCGCGCAGGACGGGAGCTTCACCGCCGAACAGCAGGGCCTGGATGCGGTCCTGCTGCTCGCCCAGCCGCCGTGGCCGCGCGGCTGGCGGGTGCGGGAACTGGCGCCGGAGCGGGTGGGCGTGATGGTCAGCCCGCAGCACCCGGCCGCGGCGCGGCTGGCGCATCAGCCGCCCTCCTCCTTGTTGGGCGAATCGCTGTTGCATACGACCTCACGCCCGCAGGCGTGGCCGGCCTGGGCCCTGTCGCATGGGCTGGCGCCGGCACAGCTGCAGCTGGGCAGCGGCTTCGAGCATCTGTATTACCTGCTGGAGGCGGCGGTTGCCGGACTGGGCGTGGCGATCGCGCCGGAGCCGCTCGTGGCCGATGAGCTGGCCGCCGGCCGGCTGCTGGCACCCTGGGGATTCGGCGCGACCGGGGGGTTCTGGGTACTGGCCACGCCGGAGGGCGCGGCGGACCCACGGGTGGATGCGCTGGCCGGGTGGCTGCAGGAGCAGCTGGCGGGATGACGCCGCCACGACCAACGGTCGTGGCCTACACGTGGGGCGGGCGGATCAATCCGCCTCGTGGCAATCGGCGCGACGCACTTCTTCGACGAACTTGCGCATCTTGTAGCCGTCCTTGATGCCCGGTTCGGATTCGATGCCACTGGACACATCCACACCCCACGGCAGCGTGGCCACGATCGCGTCGAACACGTTGTCCGGGGTGATCCCGCCGGCCAGCAGGAACGGCCGGTGCAGGCCGGTGGGCAGGCGGGTCCAGTCGAAGGCGACGCCGGTGCCACCGCCGCCACCGGGGGCATGACTGTCGAACAGGAAGCCGGCCGCGCTGGGATAACGCAGTTGCAGCTGGCGGGCGTTGACCTCGTCCTTGCCCCCCATCGCCACGGCCTTCAGGTACGGCATGTTGAAGCTGCGGCAGAACGATTCGTCTTCGTCACCGTGGAACTGCAGCAGGGTCGGCCGCACGGTGCGCAGCACTTCGCGCACCTCTTCCTTGGTGTTGTCGCGGAACAGGGCCACCACGTCCACCATCGGTGCGATCGCCTGGCGCATCGCGCGCGCCTCGGCCGGGGCGACCCGGCGCTTGCTCTCGCGGGCGAAGATGAAACCGACGGCGTCCACGCCGAGCTCGCCGGCCAGGCGTACATCGCCGGCACGGGTCATGCCGCAGAACTTGATACGGGTGCGGTAGAAGGAGCGGCTCATAAGGTGACCTCGGCAGGCAGCTGCCAGTTGTCGGGGTACAGGGGACCAACGAAGACCAATCCCTGCGGCGGAGCGGTCGGGCCGGCCACGGTGCGGTCGCGCCCGGCCAGCAGTTGCCCCATCCACGCGACCGGCTGCTCACCACAACCGACCAGGATCAATGAACCGACGATATTGCGCACCATGTGATGAAGGAATGCATTGGCCTGAACGGCGACCTCCACCACCTCGCCCTGACGGGTCACCGAGAGCGATTGCATGTGCCGGCGCGCATGCAGGGCCTCGCACTGCACGCTGCGGAAGGCGCTGAAGTCGTTCTCGCCCAGCAGGGCCTGCCCGGCCGCATGCATCCGTTCGGCATCCAGCGGCCGGCGCTCCCAGCTCAGGGTCTGCCGGTACAGCGCCGGGCGGACCTGGCGGTTGAGCAGACGATAGCGGTAGCGGCGCGCGCGCGCGGCGAAACGTGCGTGGAACTCGTCGGCCACCGGTACGCACCAGCGCACAGCGATGGAGCGCGGCAGGCGGGTGGTGGTGCCCAGCATCCAGCTGCGCGGATCGCGCACGACCTCCGTATCGAAATGCACGACCTGGCATTCGCCGTGCACGCCGGCATCGGTGCGCCCGGCACACACCACCTGGATCGGCGCATTGGCCACCGAGGACAGCGCGTCCTGCAGGCTGGCCTGCACGCTCGGGCAGCCACTCTCGCCCAACTGCTGCCAGCCCTTGAATTCGCTGCCGTCGTATTCCACGCCCAGTGCGTAGCGCATGGTGAACCTCTATGTTTTGGGGGGCCGGCGCAGGCGCCGGTATTGCATCAGACGGCGTCGCGCTCGGACCACACGGCCAGCTCGTTGCCGCCGGGCTCCAGGAACTGGAACCGGCTGCCGCCGGGGAAGGCGAACACCGGCTTGATGATCTGCCCGCCCTGGGCCAGCACGGCCTCGAGCATGGGCTGCAGATCATCGGCGTAGATCACCAGCAATGGCGCGCCCGCACCCGCCGCCGTCTGCGGCTCAGCGCGGAAGAAGCCGCCCTGGAAACGGCCATCGTCGAAGGCGGTGTAGTCCGGGCCGTAATCCACGAACGACCAGCCGAACACCTGCTCGAAGAAGTGGCGACTGGCTGCGGGATCGCGCGAGGCGAACTCGACATAGTCCAGGCGGCGCTCACGGGCGGCCAGCGGGCGGGCGTCGCTCATCCCAGTCGCGCCAGCAGTTCGCGCGCCTCGGCCTGGCTGTGCGGGTCGGCGCCGACGGCCACTTCGTGCAGCAGCGTCCGCGCGGTCTCGGCATCGCCGAGGTCCAGGTAGGCGATGGCCAGTTCCAGTCGATCACGACCGGGGCTGCCGATCGGCGCGACCGGCGCGTTGTCGGCGACCGGGTCTGCACCCTCGGTGGTGTCGTCATGGGTGGCCATCACCGGCGCAACGTCGGCACCGAGGGTGTGATCGTCTTCGTCTGCCGGACGTTCGGCCGTCGCCGTTTCATCGGGGAATTCGAACACGCCCCGGAACGAAGGCTGCGCGGCGGCTTCCAGCGCATGGGCCGGCGGCTCGATCAGCGGGGCCGGCGCGCGGAACAGCGCCTCATCCACGTTCACGTGCTGCGCATCGGCCTCGATACTGTACGCAGACGCCGCCGTCGCCTCGACCTCCGGCAACACGGGTGCCTCGTCGGTCGCGGTGTCGCTCCAGCGAGGATCATCGAGGGGATCACGCGGATCGGCGTCGTGCGCGGAAGGCGCGAGCGGGAAGACCGGCTCGCGGCGCAGCCCCGCGTAGACGTCGGCCTCTGCAACGGCCTCTTCGTCGGGCACGCGCTGCACGTCCTCCTGCTGCGCTGCCAGTTCGTCCACATCGTCGGCCGCGGGGACAGCAGCAGCCAATGCCGTGCCATCGAGCCCATCGCGCGACAGCGGCGGCAGCGGCGACGGCTTGCGGCGGCGTACCAGCGCCCATCCCCCGACTACCAGCAGCAGCACGACCAGGCCCAGCCAGTACCAGCCACCGCCGGCGCTGTCACGCGGGCCGGGTGCCTGCTCCAGGCCCTGTTGCGCAGCGGCCAGTTCGTTGTCCTTCAACGTGATCAGGGACTGCTGCTGGGCCTTGAGCTTCTCCAGCTCGGCCACGCGTTCGCGCAGTTCCTGGATCTCGGCATCGCGCGTGGCGACGTCTTCCTTGGCCTGTCGCAGTTGTTCGTTAGCCAGCATGTCGCCCTCGGTGCCGGCAGCGGTGCCGGTGGTTGTGCCTGCGGTGGTGCCGGCGGCGGCGACGGCCGGCGCGATTTCCAGGCGTGCGCCCTGGCCAGCAGCGGTCGGTGCGGCCGGTGCAGGAGACGGCACGGCGGCCACCCCGCTGTCGGCCGGCTGCGGGATCGCCGCGCGCGACTGCCGCCACTGCGCGGTGTGCTCGCGCACGATCGCCGCGGCCTGCTGGGCATCGATCCCGGCCAGGCCCTCGGCGCCCGGCGTACGCAGTACCGCGCCCTGCTTGAGCAGGTTCACGTTGCCACGGATGAAGGCCTCGGGATTGGCCCGCAGCAGCGCGATCATCGCCTGGTCGCGGTTGACGCCCTGCTCGCGCGCCAGCGAACCGGCGATCTGCGAGAGGGTCTGGCCACGCTGCACGGTGACGCTGCCATCGGCGGCGACGGGTGCGGCCGATGCTGCGCGTGGCGCGGCCGGGCGCGGCGTGGTCGCCGGTTCCGTACGGCGCGGCGGCGTGGCGGCGACCGGCGCCGCCTGCGGTTCGGGCTCGCGGATGATGGCATTGGACATCGCGCCTGCCGGAGCCACGATCTCCGGCTCGGCCACGGCGGCGGCGCTGTTGGGCGCATCCACCAGGGCGGAGTATTCGCGGACCAGACGGCCCTGCCCCCAATCGGCTTCGATCAGGAAATTCAACGAGGGCGTCGCCACGGGCGCATGACTGCTGACGCGCACCACAGCGCGGCCCTGCGCATTGCGGGTCAACTCAAACTGCAGTTCGCTGACCAGTCCGGACGGCGGTTCCAGCCCGACCCGGGCGAAGGTCGCCGGCGAGGCCAGTGCAACGCGGAGGTTTTCCAGCTCGGACGGATCGGCGGAAATGACCGGGATTTCGGCCAGCAGGGGTTGGCCCGGTTTGGACAGCACCCGGATATCGCCCAGGCCCAGGGCCATGGCGGAACTGCTGGCCAGGGCCAGCAGCAGCGTCGACACATACTTGAGCGGACGCACTGCGCCCGGAGCCCGGTTCTTCATGGCGGCCAATATAACGGCTCCCCCCGTGATCGGCGATGTTTCAATGCGGGTGGTCGGCGGCATCCCCATGCCGCCGACCACCACGCGATCAGCCTTCGGCGGCGACCAGTTCGGCCAGCTGCACGGCATTGAGGGCAGCGCCCTTGCGGATGTTGTCCGAGACGATCCACAGGTTCAGGCCGCGCGGGTGGGACAGATCCTCGCGGATGCGGCCGACGTACACCGCATCGGTACCTGAGGCATGGGTGACCGGCGTCGGATAGCCACCCGCTTCATGCTTGTCGACCACTTCCACGCCCGGCGAACGTGACAACAGCTCACGCGCGGCATCCGGGGTGACCTTGTCGCGGGTTTCGATGGTGACCGCTTCGGAGTGGCCATAGAACACGGGCACGCGCACGGCGGTCGGGTTCACCAGGATGCTGTCATCGCCGAGGATCTTGCGGGTTTCCCAGACCAGCTTCATTTCTTCCTTGGTGAAGCCGTTGTCCTGGAAATCATCGATGTGCGGGATCAGGTTGAACGCGATCTGCACCGGGAAGCGCTGCGGATCGATTTCCTGGAAGCTGAGCAGCTGGCCGGTCTGCTTGCCGAGTTCTTCCAGCGCCGAGCGACCGCCGCCGGACACCGACTGGTAGGTGGCCACGTTGATGCGCTCGATGCCGTACTGGCGGTGCAGCGGCGCGAGTGCGACCAGCATCTGCATGGTCGAGCAGTTCGGGTTGGCGATGATGCCGCGCGGGCGGTTCTTCAGCGCTTCCGGGTTCACTTCGGAGACAACCAGCGGCACGTCATCGTCGTAACGGAAGGCCGAGGAGTTGTCGATCACCACCGCACCGGCGGCCGCGAACTTGGGGCCGAACTCCTTGGAGACACTGCCACCGGCGGAGAACAGCGCGATGTCCACGCCGTTCGGATCGAAGGTGCTCAGGTCCTGGACCTTGATCTTCTCGCCCTGGTACTCGATCTCGCCACCGGCCGAACGCGAGGACGCGAGCAGGCTCAGCGTGGCGATCGGGAAGTTGCGCTCGGCCAGGATGGCCAGCATGGTTTCGCCGACAGCACCGGTGGCACCGACGACGGCGACGTGGAAACGACGATCTGGATTGCTCATGAGAACCTCTGTTGGGTATACCGACCCGTGGCCGATACGTAACGTGCGTTGGGGATGTGTACCGACCAACGATCGGTACCTGCCGTGCCTTGGAGATATGTGCCGACCATCGGTCGGTACCTACCGGTTCGGGAACCTCGCCTGTTGGCCAGCGCGGTTCCCTATCGTTTTGCGTCGTCGATTTTTTTGCCGCCCACGGTCGCACCGCCGGTTTTCACGGCAGCGACAGCGTCGGCGTTGATCGCGCTTGGCGGGTGGCCGGCATCCGGGCCCTGCCCCAGTGCGGCGGTCAGGTTGTCCACGGCCAGCTGCACCATCGCCCGGCGGGTGGCCTGGCTGGCGCTGCCGATATGCGGGGTCAGCACGATGTTGTGCAGGGCGAGCAGTTCCGGGCGCACCGTCGGCTCACCTTCGAACACATCCAGCCCGGCCGCGGCCAGGCGCCCGTTGGCCAGGGCATCGGCGAGCGCCAGCTCATCCACGATACCGCCGCGGGCGATGTTGATCAGCGTGGCGGTCGGCTTCATCTTCGCCAGTGCATCGGCATCGATGATGTGGTGCGAGGCGGCGTTGTAAGGCAGCACGAGCACGAGGTGATCGGCCTGCGCCAGCAGCGTATCCAGATCCACATACTGCGCGCCAACCTCGGCCTCGGTGGCCTCGGGCAGCTGCGAACGGTTGTGGTACAGCACGCGCATGCCGAAGCCGTGTGCGCCGCGGCGGGCGATGCCCTGACCGATGCGGCCCATGCCGAGGATGCCCAGCGTGCTGCCGTGGATGTCCGCACCGAGCATGGTCTGGAACGACCATTGCCCCCACTGCCCGTCACGCAGCCAGCGCTCGGATTCGGTGATGCGGCGCGCGGTGGCCATCAGCAGCGCGAAGCCGAGGTCGGCCGTGGTTTCGGTCAACACATCCGGGGTATTGCTGGCCAGGATACCGGCGGCGCTGAGCGCGTCGATATCCAGGTTGTTGTAGCCCACACCGACGTTGGCGATCGCGCGCAGCTGGGGCGCGTTGGCGATCTCGGCCGCACCGATCCGTTCGTTGAGGGTGATCAGCGCGCCGTCGACGTGGGCCAGCTGTTCGGCCAGTTTCTGCGGCGTATAGCGGGTGACGTCGCCGGTCATGGTCAGGTCGAAATGCTGCCCGAGCTGTTCGACGACATCGTCGAACAGGGGCTGGCTGACCCAGACCTTGGGGCGCCGATCAGCCATCGATCGTGCCCGGAATACGCGGCGTGATCTCGCCGACATCGCCACACTGGGCGCGGTGGCGCAGCGCCTGGTCCATCAGCACCAGCGCCATCATCGCCTCGGCGATCGGAGTGGCGCGGATGCCCACGCACGGATCGTGACGGCCGGTGGTGATCACCTCGACCGAGGCACCGCTGGCGTCCACCGTGGCACCGGGCAGGCGCAGGCTGGAGGTCGGCTTGAGCACGATCGAGGCGGTGACCTGCTGGCCGGTGGAGATGCCACCGAGGATGCCGCCGGCATGGTTGCTGGCAAACCCCTGCGGGGTGAGCAGGTCACGGTGTTCGGTGCCCTTCTGCGCGGCGCTGGCAAAGCCGTCGCCGATCTCCACGCCCTTGACTGCATTGATGCTCATCAGCGCGGCCGCCAGATCGCCATCGAGCTTGCCGTAGATCGGCTCGCCCCAGCCCGGCGGTACGCCGTCAGCCACCACGTTGACCCGCGCACCGACCGAATCGCCGGACTTGCGCAGCGCATCCATGTAGCTCTCCAGCGCGGGCACCTGATCGGCGACCGGCCAGAAGAACGGATTGTCTTCCACCGCCGACCAGTCGAACCCGGTCGGGGTGATCTCGCCCAACTGCGAGAGATAGCCACGCACGGTGACGCCATGCCGCTGCAGCAGCCACTTCTTGGCGATCACGCCGGCAGCGACGCGCATGGTGGTTTCGCGCGCGGAGGAACGACCGCCACCGCGCGGATCGCGGATGCCGTACTTCTGCCAGTAGCTGTAGTCGGCATGGCCCGGACGGAACTGCTGGGCGATGTTGGTGTAATCCTTGCTGCGCTGGTCCGTATTGCGGATCAGCAGCCCGATCGGGGTGCCGGTGGTACGGCCTTCGTACACCCCGGACAGGATCTCGATCTCATCGGCTTCACGCCGCGCGGAGGTGTGCCGGCTCTTGCCGGTCGCCCGCCGCTGCAGATCATGGGCGAATTCGTCGGCGCTGATCTCCAGCCCCGGCGGACAGCCGTCCACCACGCAGCCGATCGCCGGACCGTGCGATTCGCCGAAGGTGGTGACGGTCAGCAGTTTGCCGAAGCTGTTGGAACTCACGGCCGCTGCGCTGCCAGTTCGGTGATGCGGGCGCTGTGCGCGATCAGTTCGCGGCACTCCACGGCGAAGATGCCCATCTGGCCGACCTTGAACTCGACCCAGCGGAAATCCACTTCCGGCAGCAGCTTGTACAGGTGCTGCTCGGACTCACCCACTTCACAGATCAGCAGGCCATCCTCGCTCAGGTGCAGCGGGGCATCGCGCAGGATCTTCAGCACCAGGTCCAGGCCGTCGTCGCCGGCACGCAGGCCCATCTCCGGCTCGTAGGCATATTCCCGCGGCAGGGCATCGGTCTCGTCGTTGGTGACGTACGGGGGATTGGTGACGATCAGGTCGTAGTGACGGCCGGTCAGGCCGTTGAACAGGTCGGACTTGAGCAGGGTGACGTTGGACGTCTGCAGACGTTCCTTGTTCTCTTCGGCCAGCGAGAGTGCTTCGTCGCTGAGGTCGACGCCGTCCACTTCCCAGTTGGGGTAGTAGTGGCCCATGGCGATGGCGATGCAGCCCGAGCCGGTGCACAGGTCGAGGGCGCGATGGACATCGCGGCCGGCCAGCCACGGCTCGAAGCCGCACTCGATCAGTTCGGCGATCGGGGAGCGCGGCACCAGGGCACGCCTGTCGCTCTTGAAGCTCAGGCCGGCGAACCAGGCCTCACCGGTGAGGTAGGCAGCCGGGATGCGCTCGTCGATGCGGCGCTGGAACAGCTCCAGCACGCGGACCTTTTCGTCCTGCAGCAGGCGGGCCTGGCCGTAGGCCGGGCCGAGGTCATGCGGGAGGTGCAGGCTGTGCAGGACGAGCTGGGTGGCTTCGTCCAGGGCGTTGTCGTAGCTGTGCCCGAAGGTCAGCCCGGCGGCGTTGAAACGGCTGGTGCCGTAGCGGATCAGGTCGATGATCGTGTGGAGTTCGGCGGCCGTTTCGGCGGTCATGGCGGGGCAACAGGCAATGTGGCCCCCGATTATAGGCGCTGGGGCGGGCCGGGGCATCCGTTGCAGTCGAAACGAGCCGGAACCCGGGCCACGGCGAGGATCAAGACAGAAGCCAATGCGGCGGTTGCCAGTCCGTGGGCTGGCGTGCCGACGCCCCTCCCGACAATCCGGCGTGGCTCCCTCTATCATGGTGGCCACTTCCGGGACGGGGCCCTTATGTTCAATCGCAATGTCGGCATCATCCTGCTGATCGCCCTGGCCGCCGGGCTGGGCCTGGTCGTGGCACAGAAGGTCTTCGCGCCCAAGCCAAGCGGTGACCGCCCTGCCACCGAATCGATCACGTTCTATCCGCAGCCGCGTCCGCTGCCCGATTTCAACCTGGGCCAGTCCGATGGCACCCGCCTGATTCCCGGTGAGCTGAAGGGCCACTGGACCCTGGTGTTCCTGGGCTTCACCTTCTGCCCGGATGTGTGCCCGACCACGCTGGCCGATCTGGCCCAGGCCCAGAAACAGTGGGAAGCCCTGCCCGAGACGCTGCGCCCGCGGCTGGTCTTCATTTCGGTCGATCCCGAGCGCGATACGCCGGCACGGCTGGGCGAGTACGTGCATGCGTTCCATAAGGACACCCTGGCCGCGACGGCCGATGTGCCCTCGCTGGAGCGTTTCGCCACCTCGCTGGGCTTTGTGTTCCAGAAGGTGCCGGGCAAGCACTTCGACGAGAACCCCGAGGATTACACCCTCGAACACTCGGCCAGCCTGGCCGTGCTGGACCCGGAAGGCCGCCTGGCCGGTCTGATCCGCCCTCCTTTCCAAGCGCAGGCCATTGCCCGCGACCTGCAACTGCTGACCGAGAAATCCGCCCCATGAGTTTGATGACCACGCTGAGCTACGCCCTGCCCCATCGCCTGCTGTCGTCCATGGCGCGCAGACTGGCGTACTCCAGCAACCCGCGGGTCTCGCGCTGGCTGATCGATACGGTCACCGCCAAGTTCGGCGTGAATCTGGCCGAAGCCGCCAACCCGGACCCGCGCAGCTACCCGACCTTCAACCAGTTCTTCACCCGGGCGCTGAAGCCGGGCGCGCGCGTGGCCGACGCCGATCCGCGCACGCTGGTGATGCCGGCCGATGGCCGGATCAGCCAGCTGGGCAAGATCGAGGACGGCCGCATCTTCCAGGCCAAGGGCCAGTCCTTCACCGCCGCCGAGCTGCTGGGCGATGCCAAGGATGCCGAGGTCTTCCACCACGGCCTGTTCGCCACGGTGTATCTGTCGCCGAAGGATTACCACCGCGTGCACATGCCGTGGACCGGCACGCTGCGCGAGACCGTGCACGTGCCGGGGCGGTTGTTCAGCGTCGGCCCGGCCGCGGTGAACAGGGTGCCGGGGCTGTTCGCCCGCAACGAACGCCTGGTCTGTCACTTCGATACGGACTTCGGCCCGATGGTCTCGGTGATGGTCGGCGCGCTGCTGGTCTCCGGCGTGGAGACGGTGTGGGGCGGCGAGGAGATTCCGGCCTACGGCGATACGATCACGCGCAAGGATTACCGCGGCAAGGGCATAACCCTGGAGCGCTTCGCGGAGATGGCGCGCTTCAACTACGGCTCCACCGTGATCGTGCTGCTGCCGCCGGGGGTGGCCGAGTTCGCGCCAAACCTGGATGCCGAGCATGCGGTTCAGTTGGGGCAGGCACTGGCCACCCTGAAGTAACGGTGGTATCGGCCGCTGGCCGGCATCGCAGGCAGTACGGGGAGCCGGCCAGCGGCCGGCACTACCTGGGGCTCACGCCCATAAAAAAACGCCCCGGGAAACCGGGGCGTTTTTTTTGTGTGAGATGTTCCGCTGCGATCAGATCTCGACCGGGCCGACGTCCATGCCGTCGTAGTCTTCCACGCCGTTCGCTTCGGCCAGGGCCTGCAGCTCATGGTTGCGGGCATCCAGCGAGGCTTCGGTGTGCACCTCGGCGCGCTCCACGTGCAGCACGTGGTACGGGTCTTCGCCTTCTTCAAGGTCCGGTTCGAACACTTCCACCAGGGTGTACCCCAGTTCGACCAGCTTCTCGCCCAGGCCGTGCAACGGCTCCGGGGTGGTGTTGACGAAGAAGTAGCCCCACAGCATCGGGCCGTTGAGGTCCCAATCGGTGTTTTCACGGATGTTGGCGAACATCTCGTTGATTGCGGTGATATCCATCTGGGTGTCCTGTATGCGTGTTGCGGTGAGCGCCGGCACGTGGCCGACGCTGCGATGGATGTGCTGGGCCGGGCGGCCACAGGCGTGATGCCGGCGAGCCTACCCGGTTATGGCTTACTTGTCGCAGCCCTGCAGCTTGATGCTCTGGCCCTGCCTGAGCGAATAGGCCGGCGCCTTGAGGCCATTGGCCCGTGCCAGGGTCGGCACATCGCACTGGAACTTGGCCGCGATCCTGCCCAGCGTCTCGCCCTTGCCCACCTTGTAGCTGCGGGCCGGCTTGGCCTTGGGCTTGGCGGCCGGGACGGCTACCGGCGCGGCCGGGGTCACCGCGGGCATGGCCTGCGCCTGGGCGACCGGGACCACGCTGCCCACCGCCACGTTGCCGGTGTAGCTGACCGCCGTAGGCCGCACGATCGCCGCATTGAGGTCGGCGGTGATGAGGGTGCGGGCCAGATCGGCGCGCGGGCCGCTGACGCAGAACCGGTTGTACAGGCCCGCGATGCGGGTGGTCGCGTTGATGATGGTGCCGGCCGGAATCCAGCCGTCGGCCTCATAGCGCGGGTTGAGGTTGCGCAGCGCGCGCATGTAGCCGTCACGGGTACCGGTGCTGCCCAGGCAGATGGTCAGCTCGTAGATCGTGGTCGACTTGGCCAGGCGGATGGTCGCCGGCTGCGCGCTGATCTTCGGGAATTCCACGCCGTACTGCTGCGGGTGCAGATAGATCCACGCCGCGGCGATCACCATCGGCACGTAGTCCTTTGTCTCGCCCGGGAACTGGTTGTAGACGCTGTCGGTCCAGAAGCCCTGCCCCGGGTACTGGCGGAACACGCGGATGGCACGGCCCTCACCGCCGTTGTAACCGGCCAGCGACAGCTCGACACTGTTGTTGAGCTCACGCATACGTTCGTTGAGGTAGGTCGCGCTGGCCTCGGCCGCGCTGCGGGCATCAAAGCGCGTATCAAAGCCGGTCCCGTCCGGGCCGAGACCAAAGCGACGCCCGGTGGCGGGCATGAACTGCATCAGCCCGGCGGCGCCGGCACGCGAAGAGGCGTGCACGCGGCCGTTGGATTCCTTGGCCATGATCCCGAACAGCAGCGCTTCGGGCAGGCCGCGCTTTTCCCACTCCGGCCACATCACCGCACGCAGGTTCTGGTAGTTCTCGTAACTGGTGAGCAGCGCCGGGCGCATGTCGGTCAACCAGCGGCGGATGCCGGCCTGCACGGCCGGGTTGTACTCGACCATGGTGTCGAAGGCGTGCCGCTTGTCGTTGAGCAGCGCTGCAGCGCGGGCGGCTTCGGGCACATCGGCGGCCAGCGGGCCGACATGGTCCGGGTCGGCCTCCAGCAAGGTGCCGTCGGCGATGGCCGTGCCGTCCTCGCTGTCCTGCTGGCTGTCGGCGTTGCTCTTGAGCAGGCGTTTGTAGGTCGGCAGCAGGTTGCTGACCTGGCAACCCTTCTGGGCCACACAGGCGCTGATCACATCCTCCATGTCCTCCAGCGCGGCATCGGCCTCGTTGGTGCCTTTCGGGTCGGCATTGTTCACCAGCACCAGCGCCGCGTTGTAGCGCTTTTCGGCGGCTGTCATGCGCTGGTCGAGCGCCTCCACCTTGGCCTTGTCGCGGGCGGAGACGCGCTGGGCATGGGCCTCGGGGACGATCGACAGCATCGCGGCAACGGCCAACAGCGGCCAACCACGGACGAGCAAGACAGGAACGGGCATTTTTGGCACTGTGTGCGAACGATGGGGCAGAGTAGCCGCGCCGCTTGCATCCGGGCAACCCGTCTGCCGGCCGGCCAACGCCGACGTTTAGAATCCCGCCTATTCACACTGCGAGTTGACCATGGATCCGATTCTGCTCGGCAAAGGCATCACCGACGATATCCCCGTGACCCTGTTGCCGCGGCTGGGCAACCGCCACGGCCTGGTGGCCGGCGCGACCGGCACCGGCAAGACCGTCACCCTGATGACGCTGGCCGAGGGCTTCTCGCGGATCGGCGTACCGGTGTTCCTGGCTGATGTGAAGGGTGACGTGTCGGGCTTGGCCGTGCCCGGTGCCGGGACCGAGGCGCTGCTGCAGCGCGCGACCGATCTCGGCGTGGCCGATTACGCGCCCGCCGCCAGCCCGACCATCTTCTGGGACCTGTACGGCAAGCTCGGCCACCCCGTGCGCACCACAGTGAGCGAGATGGGCCCGACCCTGCTCGCGCGCATCCTGGAACTCAACGACACCCAGGCCGGCGTGCTGGACATCGTGTTCAAGCTCGCCGACGACCGCGGCCTGCTGCTGCTCGACCTGGACGATCTGCGCGCCCTGCTCGGCCTGGTCGCCGAGGAGCGCAAGGACATCTCCACCGAATACGGCCTGGTCAGTGCGCAGACGGTGGCGGCGATCCAGCGCTCGCTGCTGCGCCTGTCACAGGACGGTGGCGAAGCGTTCTTCGGCGAGCCTGCACTGGAGCTGGCCGACCTGATGCGCGTCAACCACGATGGCCGCGGCGTGATCGGCATCCTCGCCGCCGACCAGCTTGTGCTCAAGCCGCGGCTGTATTCCACCTTCCTGCTGTGGCTGCTCTCGGAGCTGTTCGAAACGCTGCCGGAAGTGGGCGATCTGGAGAAGCCGAAGCTGGTCTTCATCTTCGATGAGGCGCACCTGCTGTTCGATGACGCACCGCCGGCGCTGGTGCAGCGCATCGAGCAGGTGGTCCGGCTGATCCGCTCCAAGGGCGTGGGCGTCTACTTCTGCTCACAGTTCCCGGATGACGTGCCGGCCAACATTCTCGGCCAGCTCGGCAACCGCGTGCAGCATGCGCTGCGTGCGTTCACGCCGCGCGACCAGAAAGCAGTGAAGGTCGCCGCCGAAACCTTCGTGCCCAACCCGAAGCTGGATGTGGCCGCCACGCTGGCCAAGCTGGGTACCGGTGAAGCGCTGGTGTCCACGCTGCAGGACAAGGGTATCCCCTCGCCTGTGCAGCAGACCCAGATCGCGCCACCGCGTTGCCGGATGGGCGCGATCACCGAGGCCGAACGTGCGCAGGTGCGCGCCGGCAGCCCGGTCGGCACCCGCTACGACACCGCGATCAATCGCGAATCGGCGGCGGAACGGCTGGCGCAGCGCGCGCAGAAGGCGGTCGAGCAGGCCGATGCGCCCAAAGCCCGCACCCGCCAGCAGGATGAAGCGCAGGAGGGCGGCTTTGGCCAGAGCATCAAGGACGCGATCTTCGGCACCAAGCGCCGCCAGGGCATGATCGAAACCATGGCCAAGCAGACTACCCGTACCGTCGGCACCAAGCTGGGCAACCAGATCGTGCGTGGCCTGCTGGGCGGTATTTTCGGCGGAAAGCGCTGATACTTCGTGTCGCGCCCTGTGGCGCGGCACCTTTTGACGAGCACAAGCAGACCTGATGTCGCGTTGGCGTCCCCCCGCGGAAAAAAGCACGGCCCTGATCACCGCACAGGGCCACCAGCGGTTGAAGACCGAACTGGATGAGCTGTGGCGGCACAAGCGCCCGGAAGTGGTGAAGGCACTGGCCGCCGCTGCTGCGGAAGGCGACCGGTCCGAGAATGCCGAGTACACCTACCGCAAGAAGCAGCTCGGTGAGATCGATCGGCGCGTACGCTACCTGACCAAGCGACTGGAGGCGCTGCGCATTGTCGATACCGCGCCGACCGATCCGAACGCGGTGTTCTTCGGCGCGACGATCGAGCTGGAGAACGTCGACTCGGGCGACATCCACGTGTATCGCATCGTCGGCCCGGACGAGACCGACGCCGGTGCGGGCTGGATCAGCATCGATTCGCCGTTGGCGCGCGCGCTGCTGAAAAAACGCGTGGACGATGAGTTCGAGGTGGAGCTGCCCAGCGGCCGCCATGGGTTCGCGATTCTGTCCGTGGCGTACCCCGGCTGACAGGGTGCATCCACGCATGGCGTGGATCTACACGTGACGCCGGCAACCCGCGGGGATGGCGCCACTGCCGGATCACCCCAGCGCTGCGGGATACACGCGCCCCGGGCGCAACGGTCGGAAGTAGTCGGCCCGCGCATAGAAGGCCGCCTCCTGCCGCGCGTGCCACCCGGGAATCCCCGCCAACGGCAATGGCCGCAACTCCAGGGGGTCATTGAGCAGCGCGCCGTCCGTGATGGCCTGCGCCACTGCCGCGACCGCAGTGGCATCATCATCACTCTGTACCACCACGCACTTGCCGACCAGCAGGCGCTCCGGCACCAAGGCCTGCTCCAGCAGCGCATGCCCGATCACCGCCGCGACGGCAATGTCGCCCCGTCGCCACTGCCCTGCCCCATCCCAGAGCAGCGCCTGCCAATCATGCTGGTCCCACGCGCGCAGCAGCGCCGGTTCGCGCACACGCACGATCACGCCGCTCTCGTCGAATTGGGTCAACGCGGCCTGCGCACGGTTGCGCTGCCCTGGCGCCATCGCCGCGATGTGCCGGCATTGCTGCCGGTTGAGCGCGCGCTTGATGGTGGGGTAACGCGCCCAGACCAGGGCATTGAACAGGTCATGCCAGTTGTCTGCACGCGTGGCGATCTGGCCGCGCCCGGCGATGCGCGTTTCATAGTGCAGGCCGTCGGCCAGCAATGCCTCGTCCTGCTCGGCCAGATGCTTGTCTGGCAACGCGAGGCGTGCATCGAGCGCTGCGATGGTGGGCCAGCTCGGCGCCACCATCAGGTCCTGCATGTCGCTCAGCCCGGCGTAGATCGGCTGCGCGAAGCAGGCCGCATCCACCGCCTCACGCGGCGGCGCGATGAAACGGCGACGACCACCGATATCGGCAGCCGTCACCACTGCGATCACAGCACCTGCAGATCGAAGGGCTTGCGCGCTTCGGTGGCGAGGATCGCATCACCGAACAGATCGTGGTCGTCGCTCTCGGTGATCTCCACATCGACGAACTGACCCACGCGCAGCTTGGCTTCTTCCGCGTTCTGGATATGCACCAGACCGTCGATCTCCGGCGCATCGGCCTTGGAACGGGCCACCGCGATGCCGTCTTCGATGGCATCGACCAGGCACTGCTGCACGGTGCCGATCTTGGCTTCCAGGCGCGCGGCGGAGATCTCCGCCTGGCGCTCCATGAAGCGTGCCAGGCGTTCCTGCTTCACTTCTTCGGGCACCGCACCGGGCAGATCGTTGGCGGTCGCGCCGGTGACCGGCGAATAGGCGAACGCGCCCACGCGGTCCAGCTGCGCCTCGTCCAGGAAGCTCAGCAGCTCCTCGAACTCGGCATCGGTCTCGCCCGGGAAGCCGACGATGAAGGTCGAGCGCACGGTGATATCCGGGCACAGCTGACGCCAGCGCTGCACGCGCTCCAGGGTCTTGTCGACCGCCCCCGGGCGCTTCATCAGCTTCAGGATGCGCGGGCTGGCGTGCTGGAACGGAATATCCAGGTACGGCAGGATCCGGTTTTCGGCCATCAGCGGCACGATCTCGTCCACGTGCGGGTACGGGTACACGTAGTGCATGCGGGTCCACGCATCCAGCTCGGACAGGCCTTCGCACAGCGCCTTCAAGCGGGTCTGGTAGGCCTTGTCGCGCCACATGCGCTCGGCGTACTTCACATCCACGCCATAGGCCGAGGTGTCCTGGGAGACCACCAGCAGTTCCTTGACGCCCCCCCGCACCAGCCGCTCTGCTTCGCGCAGCACCTCATCGACCGGGCGCGAGACCAGCTTGCCGCGCATCGAGGGGATGATGCAGAAGCTGCACTTGTGGTTGCAGCCTTCGGAAATCTTCAGATACGCGTAATGGCGGGGGGTCAGCTTGATGCCGTAATCAGGCACCAGATCCACGAAGGGATCGTGCTTGGGCGGCAGCGCGGCGTGCACGGCCTCCATCACGCTCATGTAGTCCTGCGGGCCCGACACCGCCAGCACGTTCGGGTAGGCCTCGCGGATCTGCTCCGGGCGCTTGCCCAGGCAGCCGGTGACGATCACCTTGCCGTTCGCGTTCATCGCCTCGCCGATCGCATCCAGCGACTCGGTCACGGCCGAATCGATGAAGCCGCAGGTGTTGACCACCACCACGTCGGCCGCGTCGTAGGAGGGAACGATGTCGTAGCCCTCGGACCGCAGCTGGGTGAGGATGCGCTCGGAATCGACAAGGGCCTTCGGGCAGCCAAGGCTGACGAAGCCGACTTTGGGGTTCAGCTGGGACATGGATCGCAAGGACTCTGGGGGCCTGGGCCCATGCCGGAATGGCGTGGGGGACCTGGGGCCGGAAACGGCGGCAAGTATACCGGCGTTCAGCCCACGCCCCTGAACCGGATCGGGTTGATCCCGCCAGATCCGGCATGCCCCCTGACATCGCGCTAACCGGCGCGGGGCCGATAATGAATGCCTGAACCAACCGGAGTCTCGCACCATGGGTGAGTGGATCACACTCGATACGCATTACGGACCGGTCCGCGCCTGGCAGGCGACGCCGGAAGGCAAGCCGCGCGGGGGCCTGGTGGTGATCCAGGAGATCTTCGGCGCCAACCCGCACATCCGCGCAGTGGCCGACGATTACGCCGCCAAGGGCTATGCCGTACTGGCCCCGTCGTTCTTCGATCTGGCCGAGTCGGCCCCGGACAGCACCGAACCGCCGGAGCTGCCTTACGACAGCGATGGCGTGGCCGCCGGCCTGGCCATGGTCGACGAGCTCGGGGTCGAAAAGGCGCTGGAGATCGTGCGGGCGGCCGCCTCGCGGCTGGCTCCGGCCGGCAAGGTCGGCACCGTCGGCTACTGCTGGGGCGGCAGCATCGCCCTGCTCTCCGCGCTGCGCCTGGGCCTGCCCTCGGTCAGCTATTACGGGGCCCGCAACGTGAAATACCTGGACGAGACGCCCAAGGCGCCGGTCATGTTCCACTTCGGCGCGCAGGACAAGAGCATCCCCCCGGAGGCGATCAAAGCCCACCGCGAGAAGCTGCCGCAGATGGCCACCTTCGTCTACCCGGCCGATCACGCCTTCAACCGCAGCGTCGGACATGCGTATGATCCAGACAGCGCCCACCTGGCGCTGGAACGCACCCTGGACTTCTTTGCGGAGCATCTTGGATGAGCGAGTTCGAACTGGATTCACGCCTGGCCACCGACAGCGTACTGGTAGCAGAAGGGCCGTTATCGCAAGTGCGATTGATGAACGATGAAAGGTATCCCTGGCTGATCCTGGTGCCACGCCTGAGTGGCGTGACCGAATGGATCGACCTGGATGGCGAGCAGCAGGACAAGCTGCGGACCGAGTTGAACCGGGCGTGCAAGGCGCTCAAAGGCACCGATGGGGTCGAGAAGATCAACATCGGCTCGCTGGGCAACATCGTGCGCCAGCTGCATTTCCATGTGATCGGGCGCCATGTCGGCGATCCGGCATGGCCGGGCCCGGTCTGGGGCCAGGGGCAGGCACACCATTTTGATCCACAGGTGCTGGCCGAGCGTGTCGCACTCTGGAAGGAACGGCTAGGATATTCGCCCCAGCCCTAGCGGACCCTGCCCCTGATGCGTTCCAACCTTGTCGCCGCCATCGTCCTGATCCTCGTCGGCCTGTTCCTGCTGGCCAGCAATCTGGGCTGGACCAACATGAACATGGGGAAGCTGATCCTCACCTGGTGGCCGGTCGTGCTGGTGGCGGTGGGCATCGGCCTGCTGTTCGGCCGCGGCAAGTAGAGCGGACCGTTGGTCCGCTGCTGTTCGGTCCGCTGCTGTTCGGTGCGCTGCTTTTGGTCCGCTGCTGTTCGGTCCGCTGCTTTTGGGTCCGCTGCTTTTGGTCACCACGCCGCACGTCGGACCAAGCCACAAAAAAAGCGCGGAGTACTCCGCGCTTTTTCTGTGGTCGCCCCTTGATGGGTAACGGTAACCACAGAAGCAGCCGACCAACGGTCGGCTCTACCAGGCGCGGACGCGGCAGCACGCCCGGGGATCGATCAGGTGCGCCGCGCCACCCGCGTGATCATCAGGTCCGCGGCAGGGTCACGCCGGTCTGGCCCTGGTACTTGCCACCGCGGTCCTTGTAGGACGTCTCGCAGATATCGTCCTTGTCGGCCTGGAAGAACAGCATCTGCGCCACGCCTTCATTGGCGTAGATGCGCGCCGGCAGCGGCGTGGTATTGCTGAATTCCAGGGTCACGTGGCCTTCCCATTCCGGCTCCAGCGGGGTCACGTTGACGATGATGCCGCAGCGCGCGTAGGTGCTCTTGCCCAGGCAGACCACGAGCGTGTCGCGCGGGATGCGGAAGTACTCCACGGTGCGCGCCAGCGCGAAGCTGTTGGGCGGGATGATGCACTCATCACCCACGATGTCCACGAAGCTGCCCGGGTCGAAGTGCTTCGGGTCCACGATGGTGGAGTTGATGTTGGTGAACACCTTGAACTCGCGCGAGCAACGGACGTCGTAGCCGTAGCTGGAGGTGCCGTAGCTGACGATGCGCTGGCCGTTGGCCTGCTTGACCTGGCCAGCTTCGAACGGCTCGATCATGCCGTGCTGCTCGGCCATCTGACGGATCCAGCGGTCACTCTTGATGCTCATGGGGGGTCCTGGGTGCGGAAGGAACAACGGCACCGCCAATGGGCGCCCGGGTGTCGATTCTAAACAGCGGCCCCGGCCGCGACCAGCGTCGACGCCGTCGCGGCAACTGCCTGGCCATTGCGGCCTGGAAACGAACAGGCCCGGCGGGGGCCGGGCCTGGAGGATACGGGGGAGGTTTTCGCGCTCAGATCAGCGACGACAGGATCGGAATGCTGGCCCGCGGCCGCTTGGCCACTTCCTCGATCAGCCGCTCGGCCGCGCGCAGATAGGCCTGGGCCGCAGAAGACGCCGGCGCGGCGGCGGTGATCGGCGTACCGGCATCGCCCTGCTCGCGGATGCCGATCTCCAGCGGCAGCGACCCCAGCAGCGGCACCCCGTACTGGGCGGCCATGCGCTCGCCGCCGCCCTCGCCGAACAGATGCTCGACCTGGCCGCAGTTGCTGCAGGTGTGCACGGCCATGTTCTCGACGATACCCAGCACCGGCACTTCCACCTTCTCGAACATCTTCAGCGCCTTCTTCGCATCCAGCGTGGCGATGTCCTGCGGGGTGGTGACGATCACCGCCCCGGCCAGCGGGATCTTCTGGGTCAACGTCAGCTGGATGTCGCCCGTGCCCGGCGGCAGATCGATCAGCAGGTAGTCCAGGTCGTCCCACAACGTATCGTTGAAGAACTGCGTCATCGCCGAGGTCGCCATCGGGCCGCGCCAGATCATCGGCGTCTCGTCCTCGATCAGGTAACCGATCGACATGGTCTCCACCCCGAACGCGCGCATCGGTTCGATCGACTTGTTGTCCGGGCTCTCCGGGCGACCGCTCAGGCCGAGCATTGCCGGTACGCTGGGGCCGTAGATATCGGCATCCAGCAGGCCCACGCGCGCGCCGAGCGCGGCAAGTGCGACAGCCAGGTTGACCGCGGTGGTGGACTTGCCGACCCCGCCTTTGCCTGACCCCACCGCGATCACGTTGCGCACGCGCGGATGCGGTGACAACCCCTTCTGCACTTGACTGGCGTGGGGACGACGCGTCTGGCTGGCACTCACTGCGGGCACTCCGGAAACACAACAAGGGGACGCAACACTATACAACCTTGACTGCACCTGACTGAGAATCCCAGTTGCTACGAAACCATGCAATTTTCGTTAAGTTCATGTTACGGTCGAAACGCACTACGTTGAGCGTTTTCCGCGCGTTTCGGGAGGGAATCATTGGCGTCAGTGCTTTTCTGTTTTGTTCTATGGACTATCAATGAATTACAGCACCACCGCACGTCGCAACACGCTCGCCGCTGCATTGTTCTCCGCCCTGATCGCCACTGCAGCCGCTCCGGCCATGGCACAGGATAAAGCCACGACGCTGGACAAAGTCACCGTCACCGGCTCGCTGATTCCGCAGACCGATATCGAAACCCAGACCCCGGTGATGTCCATCACCGCGCAGGACATCCAGACCCGCGGCTTCACCAGCGTGGCCGAAGTCCTGCAGCAGTCCTCGCTGACCACCGGCGGCCTCCAGGGCGGCCAGACCTCGGCGTCCTTCACCCAGGGCGCGGAAGCCTCGGGCATGTTCGGCCTGAATCCGGGCTACACCAAGTACCTGATCAACGGCCGTCCGATGATGTCGTACCCGGCGCTGTACAACGGCGGCGATACGTTCAACAACATCAGCGGCATTCCGATCGACATCGTCGAGCGCATTGAAGTCCTGCCGGGCGGCCAGTCGTCGCTGTACGGTTCGGACGCCATCGCCGGCGTGGTCAACATCATCCTGAAGGAACGCATGGACGGCGGCAGCATCTCCGTCCGCGGCGGCACCTACACCGAAGGCGGCGGCAACAGCGTGCGCTTCAGCGGCGCGCATGGTTTCAGCGCGTTCGATGACCGCTTCAACGCACTGGTCAACGTGCAGATCGAGTCGAGCAACCCGATCTGGGGCTACCAGCGCGACCTGACCCGCACCACCAATGCCAACGGCTACACCGCGCAGCTGCCGAGCAATGATTTCGCCGTCATCGACGCCGATACCAACCGCCTGTACATGATGGACCCGAACAACTGCGCCAACGTGGCCGGCCAGTTCGGTGGCACCACGGTGCTGGGCAATCGCCCGACCGGCCAGTCGTGCGGCACCTACTTCGGCGCCGGCTACAAGACGCTGAAGAACGGCAAGGACAGCGGCCAGTTCTATTCGGCGATGACCTTCGACGTCAACGACAACCTGCAGCTGTTCGCCGACGTGCTCTACAGCAAGGAAAAGACCGAGTACACCTCCGGCTCGAGCTACCTGTGGTGGGGCACCAAGAGCGGGATGGGCGGCTTCTACGACCAGTCCTCGGGCAAGGTGGTGAACCTGCAGCGCGCGTTCGCCCCGGAAGACATCGGTGGCCAGGGCTACAACGACGTTCTCAACAGTGACGAGAGCCGCTCCTACCAGGTGACCCTGGGCGCGAAGGGCATGGCCGGCAACTGGGACTACAGCGCCAGCTTCACCCGCGGTGAGTACAAGCTCACCGAGAACAAGTTCATGCGTTGGAAGGACCCGATCAACAACTACTTCGCCGAACACGTGCTGGGCCCGCAGCTGGGCACCACGGCCGACGGCTGGGGCATCTACAACCCGAACTACGACGCGTTCTACTCGCCGATCTCGCCGGAAGATTTCGCCAGCTTCACCGGCTACGCGACCAACCGCAGCCGTACCTGGCAGAACCTGGGCCGCGTGCAGATCACCAATGGCTCGCTGTTCTCGCTGCCGGGCGGTGACGCCGGCTTCGCGGTCGTGGTCGAAGGTGGCAGCGAAGGCTGGGATTACTCGCCCGATCAGCGCCTGCTGGACGGCCAGGTGTGGGGCTCTTCGGCCGTGGCCGGCAATGGCCACCGCAGCAATTATGCGGTGACCTCCGAACTGCGCATGCCGGTGCTGGAGCAGGTCACGGTGACCGCTTCGGGTCGCTATGACGCGTTCAAGATCGCCGACAACACCGTCGACAAGGCCACCTACAGCCTGGGTCTGGAATACCGCCCGATCGACAGCCTGCTGTTCCGCGGCAAGTACGGCACGGCGTTCCGCGCACCGACCCTGTCCGATGCCTTCCAGGGCAAGAGCGGGTACTACGCGGCCAACTCGACCGACTACTACCGTTGCGGCACCCTGGGCTATGCACCGGGCAACACCGCCGACTGCCGTTACCACGACAACGTCTCGGTGTACTCCGAGCGCGCGGGCAACCCGGACCTGGAGCCGATCACGGCCGACGTCTGGAATGCAGGCGTGGTCTGGGCACCGATGCCGAACCTCTCCATCTCGGCGGACTACTACAACTGGAAGATCGAGAACGAAGTCGATACGGCCAGCACCGACCAGCTGCTGCTGGCCGAGTACTACTGCCGCAACGGCCTGCCCAACGGCTCTTCGGCCAGCTGCCAGAACGTGGCCGACTGGGTCGTGCGCGACGCCGCCGGCAACCTGAGCAGCCTGTACACCCCGAAGATGAACGTGGCTCGCCAGAACCTGCAGGCCGTGACGGTCGGCTTCAAGTATCTGCAGGACATCGGCCGCTTCGGCTCGCTGCAGTTCTCGGCCAACTACACCAACATGCTCAAGCGTGAAGTGCAGTCGCAGCCGGGCGAGGAGTTCCAGGATCTGCTGGGCAACCCGATCGCGATGTGGAACTACGACAACTTCGCCAAGGTCCGCAGCGATGCCTCCGTGGGCTGGTCGGTCGACAAGTTCACCACCACGCTGTACGCGAACTACATCGGCAAGACCCCGAACTACCTGGCCGGCATCAATGGCTATGACTACGTCCACCCGGCATCGGGCAAGGCCGCAGGCAAGTGGGGCTCGTACACCACGTACAACCTGAGCGTGAACTATCGCGCACAGGACGACCTGACGCTTTCGCTGATGGTCAACAACGTGTTCAACAAGATGCCCGACGGCCAGGCCTACAGCTACCTGGGCACCTCGGGTGCGCCGTACAACACCGGCCTGTACAACGCGTACGGCCGTGCCGTGTACGTCCAGGCCAAGTACGACTTCGGCAAGTAATCGCCGCAGGCAGCACCGGCGACCGTGCAGGGCCCTGCCCTGCCGGTTCGCCAACCGGAACGCCCCGAAAGGGGCGTTTCGCGTTTGTGCCCTTGCAACCGGCGTGATGCCCGTCCGCCGCCCTGAATGCAACGACACGCGTCGCCGCGAGAGAGGCATGTGCATGTCCGACGTTTTGATGGTGCGATGCGTCTATGGGACAGGCATACGCACACCGATCTCAGTTGTTAATTCCGCGCCATATTCAGCATTCACTCATTGACGAAACATAAATAAAATTTCATTTAGGCCCAGGCAATTGTTTTTCAACGCCTTTCATTTTGCGTCAATGCACAGCCCTTATCGACGATGACCATTCAGCGTATTTCACGTTAAGCGTGTGTTACGTTCGCCGCACGCCGGTTTCAACTGAACGCAGAATGAAACTACCAAGGATGGCCGCCCAGGCCTGATACCGGCTCGCTGTTGAACGCAGTCAAGAAGTCCCACGGAAGGGAAAGCCACGACATCACCACTACATGGGGTTGCACATGTCTCGCCAAGGTAATTCGATCTCGCGTCATCCGCTTGCCGCCGCCGTCCTCACCGGCCTGCTGCTCACCAGCGCCACCGTCTTCGCACAGGACAACGCCGCCACCAATCTCGATCGTGTCACTGTCACCGGGTCCTTGATCCCGCAGACCGAGATCGAGAACCACACGCCGGTCCTGACTGTCACCGCCGAAGACATCCAGACGCGCGGCTTCACCAGCATCTCCGAAGTCCTGCAGCAGTCTTCGCTGACCACCGGTGGCCTGCAGGGCGGCCAGACCGCCGCCTCGTTCACCCAGGGCGCCGAAGCGGCCGGCATGTTCGGCCTGGACCCGGGCTACACCAAATACCTGATCAACGGCCGACCGATGCTGCAGTACCCGGCGCTGTACAACGGCAGCGACGCGTTCAACAACCTCAGCGGCATTCCGATCGACATCGTCGAGCGCATCGAGATCCTGCCCGGCGGCCAGTCCTCGCTGTACGGCTCGGATGCGATCGCCGGCGTGGTCAACATCATCCTGAAAGAACGCATGGACGGCGGCGTGCTCAACGTCCGCGGGGGCGCCACCACCGAAGGCGGCGGCAACAACATCCGCGTCAGCGGTGCCAGGGGCTTCAACAGCGCCGATGACCGCTTCAACGCACTGGTCAATGTGCAGTACGAAAAGAGCAACCCGATCTGGGGCTACCAGCGCGACCTGACCCGCACCAACAACCGCGTCGGTTACAGCGCGCAGGTGCCGGCCAATGATTTCCTGGTCTACCTGCCGGCGGACAACAACGCGTTCGTGATGATGGATCCGACCCGCTGCGCCAGCGTCGCCGGCCAGTTCGGCGGCACCACCGTGCTGGGTACCCGCGCGGCCGGCGAGTCCTGCGGTTCGGCCTACGGCGCCGGCTACCGCACGCTGAAGAACGACAAGGAGAGCAGCCAGTTCTACAGCTCGATGACGTTCGATGTGAACGACAACTTCACCCTGTTCGCCGATGCGCTGTACAGCCTGGAAGAGGTCAAGTACACGCCGGGTTCGGGCTATACGTTCTGGGGCAGCGACCTGAGTTTCGGCGCGTTCTATGACCAGGACACCGATCAGTACATGAACCTGCAGCGCGCGTTCGCGCCTGAAGACATCGGGCCGAACGGCTACAAGGACATCCTCAACACCGACCGCAACAAGGCCTACCAGGTCACCCTGGGCGGGCGTGGCACGTTCGGCAACTGGGACTACAGCGCCAGCTTCAGCCGCGGCGAGTACAAGCTCACCGAGCGCGGCTTCGTGCGCTGGGCCGATGACATCGACAGCTACTTCGAAGACCGCGTGCTCGGCCCGGTGCTGGGCAGCACCGATGACGGCTACAACATCTACAGCCCGAACTGGGGCGCGTTCTATTCGCAGCTGCCGGCCGGTGATTTCCAGAGCTTCACCGGATACACCTACAACCAGAGCAAGACCTGGCAGAACCTGGGCCGCTTCCAGATCACCAACGGCTCGTTGTTCACCCTGCCCGGTGGCGATGCAGGTTTCGCCGTGGTCGCCGAAGCCGGCAGCGAAGGCTGGGATTACCGCCCGGACGAGCGCTTGATGGATGGCAGCGTGTGGGGCACCACCTCGGTAGCCGGCAATGGCCATCGCAGCAACTACGCCGTCACCTCCGAGCTGCGCCTGCCGCTGATCGACTCGTTGACCGTCACCGGTTCGGGTCGCTATGACGCCTACAAGATCGCCGACAACACCGTCGACAAGGCCACCTACAGCGTCGGCGTGGAGTTCCGTCCGATCGAAAGCCTGCTGTTCCGCGGCAAGTACGGCACTGCGTTCCGTGCACCGACCCTGCCCGATGCCTTCCAGGGCGAGAGCGGCTACTACGCCAACGGCGCAGTCGATTATTACCGTTGCGGCCAGCTCGGCTATGCCCCGGCCGATACCCTCGCCTGCCCCTACGGCAACGAATCGGTGTTCGGCGTGCAGGCCGGCAACACCGAGCTGGAACCGATCACCGCCGATGTCTGGAATGCCGGCGTGGTCTGGGCACCGATGAACAATCTGTCGATCTCGGTGGACTACTACAACTGGAAGATCGACAACGAAGTCGACACCCTGAGCTCGGACCAGCTGCTGCGCGCGGAATACTACTGCCGCAATGGCCAGGGCAACCCGACCTCGGCCAGCTGCGAGAACGTTGCGGACTGGATCACCCGCGATGCCGCCGGCAACATCGAGCAGATCTTCACGCCCAAGCTCAACGTCGCGCGCCAGAACCTGCAGGCATTGACGGCCAGCTTCAAGTACGTGCAGGACATCGGCCGCTTCGGCTCGCTGCAGTTCGCCAGCAACTACACCAACATCCTCAAGCGCGAGCTGCAGCCGCAACCGGGCGATGACTACCTGGATCTGCTGCGCGACCCGTATGCGATGTGGTACTACGATGCCTACGCCAAGGTCCGTACCGATGGTTCGGTGGGCTGGGCCAAGGACCGCTGGACCACCACGCTGTACTTCAACTACATCGGCAAGACGCCGAACTACATGTCCTACCTGGGCGAGAGCTTCGACTACGTCCACCCGTCCGGTTACAAGGCCGGCAAGTGGGGCTCGTACACCACCTACAACCTGAGCGTGAACTACCGGGCGTTGGACAACCTCACCCTCTCGGTGATGGTCAACAACGTGTTCAACAAGATGCCCGACGGCCAGGCCCACAGCTACGCCGGCAACATCGCCTCGCCGTACAACAGCAGCATCTACAACCCGTACGGCCGCGCGGTGTACGTGCAGGCCAAGTACGATTTCGGCACCAAGACCAACTAAGCCGCACCCGGGATGACACCCCCAAGCCCCGCCGCAAGGCGGGGCTTTTCCTTGGCCGCCCCGGGCCAGGGCCACGTCCGGAGTTGACCGGATCGGGCCTCTTGCCATCGGCCATGACCTTCGACACCCTTGCAGGCCGGGCCGGCGGCGTATCGTCTGGCCCACAGGCTCTTCGGGGCCATTCCTGCATGACTTTCCGGCCTGGAGGCCAATCACGTGATCGCTCGTACACCCAAACTGGTACTGCTGACCCTGGCCGTTTCGGCCGCGCTGGTCGGCTGCGGCAAGAACGAAACCCCGGCGACGGACAGCGCAGCCTCCACCGCCGCGCCGGCCGCCACGGCCGCCACCGAGTACAAGCTCGACGAGAGCAAGCTGCCGGCCTACAACGCCTTCCACCCGTCCGATCTGGACACCAGCATGGACGCCTGCGGTGCGTTCGGTGACTACGTCAACAGCAAGTGGCTGGCCGCCAACGAGATCCCGGCCGACCGTACCAGCTGGGGCGCCTTCACCATCCTGGACGAGCGCTCGGTCGCCGTGCAGCACCAGCTCGCCGAGCAGGTCGCGGCGGTCAAGAATCCGGCCGGCATCGAAAAGATCGTCGGCGACTTCTGGGCCACCGGCATGGACGAGGCCAAGATCAATGCCCAGGGCATCGAGCCGATCAAGGCCGACCTGACCGCCATCGACGGCCTGCAGGACAAGGACGCGATCGCCAACTACCTGCGCACCAGCGCGGCCAAGGGCGAAAACGTGCTGTTCGGCTTCGGTCCGGAAGCGGACTTCAAGAATTCCAGCATGAACCTGGCCTATGCCAGCCAGGGCGGCCTGGGCCTGCCGGACACCACCTATTACACCGACGCCAAGAACGCCGACAAGCTCAAGGCCTACCAGGCCCACGTGGCCAAGGTGCTGGAACTGGCAGGCGTGGCCACGGCCGATGCCGAGAAGCAGGCCGCCGACGTGGTCAAGTTCGAAACGCGCCTGGCCAAGGCCTCCAAGTCCAGCGTCGAGCTCTCGCGCGATGTCTCGCTGTTCTACAACCCGGTCACCGTGGCCGATGCGGACATGCTGACCCCGAACTTCAGCTGGACCGAGTTCTTCAAGGCCCAGGGCATCGCCGCCCCGGAGAAGTTCTCGCTGGCCATGCCGAGCTTCCACCAGGAAGTGAGCAAGGCACTGGGCGACACCGATCCGTCGGTGTGGCGTGCCTATCTGCGCTTCCACACCGTGGACGGCGCCTCGCCGTACCTGGCTGATGCGTTCGTCAATGAGAACTACAACTTCTACGGCAAGACCCTGAACGGTCAGAAGGAGCAGAAGCCGCGTTGGAAGCGCGTGCTGGGCACCATCGAAAACGATGCCGGTGATGCGTTCGGCCAGCTGTACGTCAAGGTCGCTTTCTCGCCGGAAGCCAAGGCCAAGATGGAAGAACTGGTCAAGAACCTGGCCGCCTCGCTCAAGGAGCGCATCCAGGGCCTGACCTGGATGAGCGACGAGACCAAGGCCAAGGCGATCGCCAAGTGGGAAACCTTCACCCCGAAGATCGGCTACCCGGACAAGTGGCGTGACTGGAGCGGCCTGACCACCGGCCGCGACAGCTACCTGGGCAACGTGCGCGCGGCGAACGCGTTCAATTACAAGTTCGCGCTGTCCAAGATCGGCCAGCCGGTGGACAAGACCGAATGGGGCATGACCCCGCAGACCGTCAATGCCTACTACAACCCGCTGCAGAACGAGATCGTGTTCCCGGCCGCCATCCTGCAGCCGCCGTTCTTCGACCCGAAGGCCGATGACGCGCTGAACTACGGCGGCATCGGTGCGGTGATCGGCCACGAAATGACCCACGGTTACGACGACCAGGGCAGCCGCTTCGGGCCGACCGGCAACTTCGAGAACTGGTGGACCGAGGCCGACACCAAGAACTTCAGCGGCCTGACCGGCAAGCTGATCAAGCAGTTCGATGGCTACAAGGTGGATGGCCAGCCGGTCAACGGCAAGCTGACCCTGGGCGAGAACATCGCCGACCTGGGTGGCCTGGCCACCGCCTACGATGCCCTGCAGAAGGCCTCGGCCGGCAAGGAAGACCCGAAGGTCGACGGCTTCACCCGTGACCAGCGCTTCTTCTTCAACTGGGCCACCGTGTGGCGCACCAAGTACACCCCGGAGAACATGAAGGTCCGTCTGGCGACCGACCCGCATGCCCCGGCGCAGTTCCGCGCGATGGGTGCCCCGTCGAACCTGCCGACCTTCGCCGCGGCGTTCCAGTGCAAGGCCGGTTCGCCGATGGTGCGCGCAGGAGACCAGCAGGTGGTGATCTGGTAACGACTGCCCTTCATTGAGCGTCTGACCATTCGAAGGCCCGGGGAAACCCGGGCCTTCGTCGTTCAGTGCCCTCACTTTTCAGGAAAGCAACAACTGGATCTGTGTGTCTCTGATGTAAAAACGAAATGACGGAATTATTGCAACGCGACCATTTATTTGATATTCAGCTATCGGGGCTTCATTAAGCACCCGTTAATTCTTTCAATCAAATGGGGGAAGTTGATGATCAAGCAAGCCATGCCGCTTCGTCGGGCCACACTGACCATCGCGCTGGGCCTGTGCCTGGCCGGGGCAGCGCACGCGCAGTCCGTTACCGGCAACATCTACGGTACCGGCGAACCTGGCAGCACCATCAGCGTGCAGAACCTGGATACCGGTACCAGCCGTACCGTGACCGTCGACCGCAATGGTCGCTACCGTGCCAGCGACCTGCCGAACGGCAATTACAAGGTGACCGTGGAGAAAGAGGGCCAGGTGATCGCCGTCCGCGAACGGGTGCAGGTCGTGATCGCCAGCGGCACCGAGGTTTCCTTCTCCAGCACCGGGGTCCAGGAGCTGGACCGCATCGAGGTCAGGGCGACGGCCGTGCCCAAGATCGACGTCAGCCAGACCGACACCCGCACGGTGTTCACCTCCGAACAGTTGAAGCAGATCGCGGTCGGCCGTGATATCGCCAGCGTGGCACTGCTGGCGCCGAGCGTGATTTCCAACGCGAGCTACACCTCCGGTGGCGTCACGGTCCCCAGTTTCGGCGGTGCCGCATCGTCCGAAAACGCGTTCTACATCAATGGCTACGCGGTGACCAACCCGTTGTCGTCGATCGGCTCCACCACCCTGCCTTTCGATGCGATCTCGCAGCAGCAGATCCTGACCGGCGGCTACGGTGCCGAGTTTGGTCGCGCCACCGGTGGCGTGGTCAACATCGTCACCAAGCGCGGCACGAATGAATGGAGTGGCGGCGGCTACGCCTACTGGAGCCCGGAGGCACTGCGTGCAAACCCGCGCAACAGCTACTTTGCCGATACCGGCTTCTACGGTGCGGACAATCCTGATCCGACCAAGCGCACGGATGGCCAGCTGTACCAGCTGCGGAACAAGAACCAGAGCTGGACGCAGACCACCGGCGCGTATGTCGGCGGCCCCATCGTCAAGGACAAGCTGTTCATCTACGCCAACGTCGAGGTGACCAAGCGTGAGGGTGCCGGCGTGTCATCGACGAGCCAAGCCGCGGCAACGACCACCAACGCATGGCAGGAATACTCCTACGAGTATCCGCGTTGGGCAGCGAAGATCGATTGGAACATCACTGACAACCACCTGCTTGAGTTCACCGGCATCTCCGACGTCACCAAGTACGACAGCGCCGGCTATACCTTCAACTACGCCGATTTCACCCACGGCAACGAGCAGAACGCGGGCACGAACAACGAGGACAAGGCCAAACTGTACATCGGCAAGTACACCGGCTATCTGACCGATGACCTCACGGTGTCGGCGCTGTACGGCACCCAGAAGATCGATCACAGCCAGAATCCGTGGGGCTACGATCCGGCCTGCCCGCGCACGTCCGCCGCGGCCACCGCACGTGCACCCGGCATTCCCGCCGCCAACTATGCCGGCTGCTGGACGGCTGCCACGGTCAACGTCCCCGGCGCCTACGATGAAACCAAGGGCTGGCGCCTGGATGTCGGCTATCGCCTGGGCAACCATGACCTGCGCGCCGGCCTGGACGTCATGGAAGCGGAGTCGTTCACCGGCAGCGAGTACGGCGGCGGCTTCATCTGGGTCTACAGCCGTTCCAACAACGCCAATGCCGCCATCGATGCCTCACACGGCGTCGGTTCGCCGGCCTCGGCCGGTGGCCTGGGCAGCCAGGGCTACTACGTTCGCCAGCAGTACTACACCCAGATCGCCAAGGTGAAAACCGAACAGTCCGCGCAGTTCCTCGAGGACCGTTGGCAGGTCAGCGACAACGTCCTGCTGACGCTGGGCCTGCGCAACGAGACCTTCAAGAACTTCACCAGCGCCGATGAGGTGTACGTCAAGCAGGACAACCAGTGGGCACCGCGCCTGGGTGGCGTATGGGATGTCCATGGCGATGCCTCGTTGAAGCTGTTCGCCAACGCGGGACGTTATCACCTGGCCCTGCCCAACAACGTGGCCGTCCGCGCCGCGTCCGGCTCGCTGTATACGATGGAGTACTTCACGTATACCGGCGTTGCTGCGGACGGCACGCCGACCGGGCTGGTCAACGTTTCGGTCGACCCGAGCCTGGGATACACCTGCCCGGGCAACCCGAATGCCATCTCCTCCAACCTGGAGTGCGGCGATGCACCCGATCCGCGCACGGTTGCCGCGGTCGACCTGAAATCGCATTACCAGGATGAGTTCATCGTCGGTATGGAACAGGCCTGGGGCGAGAACGCCATCTGGGGGGCCAAGGTGACCTACCGCGACCTCAAGAGTGCGATCGATGACACCTGCACGCCGGCACTGGGGGGCGGCTGCTTCATCTTCAATCCGGGTGAAAGCAACACGTTCTGGGAGGAGCAGGCCGACGGTACGCTGGCCAAGCACACCTACTCCGCCGCTGAACTCGATCTGCCCAAGCTCAAGCGCCGGTATTACGCGCTTGACCTGTTCCTGGAAGGCTCGATAGGTGACAGGTTCTACGGCAAGGTGAACTACACCTTCGCACGCAACTACGGCAATACCGAAGGCCAGCTGGCATCGGATCTTGATACCGGCACGGGCGGTCAGACCGACGTTTCGGTGACCCAGGACTGGGATCTGCCGCAGCTGATGGTCGGCGCCAACGGTCCGCTGCCGAACCACCGTGCGCACCAGATCAAGGCCTACGGTTCTTACAGCATCACGCCCGAGTGGCGCGTCGGTGGTTCCCTGCTGATCGACTCCGGCCGCCCGCGCTCTTGCACCAGCTATTACCCGACTGCGGACCAGGGCCTGTACAACGGCGCGTACTACCACTTCTGCGGCCTGGCCGGCAGCGGCACCGCCCCGGGGAGCGCCGGTTACATCCCGCCTTCGGCTGACTACCGGTTCTCGCCACGCGGCGACAACGGCACCACGCCGTGGGGCTTCAACCTCAACCTGTCACTGGCCTATACGCCGAACTGGGCGGACAACAAGTTGAACCTGCAGGCGGACGTGCTGAACGTGCTCAATCGCCAGATTGCCGGGTCCTACTACAGCAATTACGCGACCGACCGGGTGACCCCGGATGCACGTTACAACCAGCCGCTGAACTACAGCTCGCCGCGCCAGGTTCGCCTGAGCGCTCGATACGACTTCTGATCCACCCTGCAGGGCCCGGCCATCTGGCCGGGCCCTGGTTGGCCTGCCCGTGCTCTCTCCTGCCCCGCTCCGGCGGGGCTTTTTTGTACCGGCGCCGCCCCGTGGCCCGCAGCGCCCTCCGCCCCCCCTTCCTGCATGCCGCCATGCGTCGCGGCTTGATACACTCGCGCGATCTTCAATCCTCGATGGATTTGCTTTACATGCCCAACTTCCGTCCGCTTGCCATCGCCCTGGGCATCAGCCTGGTCACCCTGGTCACTGCTCCCGATGCGCACGCCGCGCCGAAGAAGAAGGCCGCCGCCCGCGCGCCGGCCGTCAGCGCCCAGTGCAGCGACTTCTACGAGGCCACCAACGCGACCTGGCTGAAAGCCAATCCGGTGCCGCAGACCGGTGCCACCACCGCACTGGGCCAGCTGGCCGACCGCGCGCGCCAGCAGCAGCGTGAACTGCTGGATGGGGCGATGACCGCACCGCAGGGCAACGTGCAGAAGCTGCTCGGCGACTTCTGGGCCAGCGGCCTGGACGAGGCCGCGGTGGAAGCCGACGGTTCCAACCCGATCGCCCCGTTGCTGACCCGCATCAACGCGATCAAGAAGGCCAAGGACGTGCCGGCCTCGATCGCCGCGCTGCACCAGGTCGGCATTCCGGTGGCCTTCAACTTCGCCCCGGACGTCGACCTCAAGGCGCTGGACCGCCACATCGGCTACTTCATGCAGGGCGGCATGGGCCTGCCGGACCCGGCGTTCTATACCCGTACCGATGCCGACACCGTCGCGCTGATGGCGCGCTACCGCACTTACGTCAAGCAGGTGCTGGCGCTGACCGGTACCCCGGCTGACAAGCTCGATGCCGAATCGCAGTCGGTGATCGCGCTGGAGACCGAGCTGGCGCGCAATGCGCAGTCGCTGGCCGGCATCAACAATCCGTTCAACAACTACGCGCCGATCTCCACCAAGGAGCTCAACAGCCGTTACCGCAACCTGCAGCTGGAGGCCTTCCTGAAGGCGCAGGGCGTCAATGACGACCTGGTCTCGCTGTCCGACCCGGCGCTGTTCAAGCAGCTCGACGGCATGGTCACCCGGCTCAAGCCGGAACAGTGGAAGGTCTACCTGCGCTGGCGCGTGGGTGATGCAATGGCCCCGTACCTGTCCAAGGCCTACCGCGATGCCGAATTCGAATTCCGTGGCCGTGTGATGCGTGGCCAGACCCTGCCGCCGGCGCGCTGGGAGCAGGTGCTGGATGCGATCAACGTGGCTGCCGGCCCGATGGTCGGCCGCGAATATGCGGCCAAGCACCTCTCGGCCGACGACCGTCGCAAGGCAGCGCTGGTCGTGGACAAGATCCGCGAAGTGCAGATCGATGCGGTCAAGCGCAGCACCTGGATGAGCGATGAGGCCAAGACCGAAGCACAGGCCAAGCTGGCTGCGCTGAAGATCGAGATCGGCACCCCGCTGCGCGATCTGGACTACACGGTGCAGCCGATGGGCCGCGGCAGCTTCGGCGGCAACATGCTGATCGCCTCCACCTGGCGCCACCGCGAGGAAATGAAGCGCATCGGCAAGGGCAACGCCGACCGCCGCTGGGACGTGCTGCCGCAGCAGCCGGCACTGGCGTATGACATCGCGCAGAACCGCCTGATCGTCACTGCCGCCGTGCTGCAGGGCCCGGTGTTCAATGCCAAGGGCGATACCGCCGACCTGTTCGGCAGCTACGGCGCGCTTGTCGCGCACGAGCTGACCCGTGCGATCGACGCCAAGGGCGCGCTGGTGGATGCCAAGGGCGAACTGCGCAGTTGGTGGACCCCGGCCGACAAGACCGCCTGGACCCTGTTCGGCAACCGCGTGGCCGCCCAGTACAGCGGCTACGACTACCCGGGCGTGAAGGGGGCCAAGGTCAACGGTGAACTCACCCGCGAAGAGAATCTGGCCGACCTGGCCGGTCTGGAACTGGCGTGGGAGGCTTACAAGGCTGTCGAACCGGCGGCCAAGCCGGCCGCCCAGCAGGGCTTCTTCCGTGCGTGGGCGAGCCTGTGGCCGCAGCAGCTGTCGCCGAACGTGGCCGCGCAGCGCGTGACCTCGGACATCCTGGCCCCGGGCCGCTGGCGCACCAACGGCCCGCTGTCCAACCTGCCGGCGTTCGGTGCCACGTTCACCTGCAAGCCCGGCCAGCCGATGCAGCGCGTGGATAACGACCAGATCAAGGTCTGGCGCTGAGCCCCCTGCCGGACCTGCACTGAGCCGCAGCGGCTGACGAAGAAGGCGCCCCCAAGGGCGCCTTTTTTTTGTGTCCATAACCCGCCAACCAGGCAAAAAAGACCCCGGCAGGCGCCGGGGTCGAAGACCCGTCCAGGGAGAGTGAGGGAGTACGTTAGAAGTCGTAGGACGCCGACAGCCGAACCGTGCGCGGCGCAGTAAAGTAGGTCCCGATACCATAGAGATTGGACACGGTGTCGGGCCCTGCCTGGTACGTCGCATCCGACTGCAGCGCGCGGCGCTGGTTGAACACGTTGAACACATCCAGCCCGAAGCCAAGACGTTGCTGGGCGAACGTGGGGCGATACATCACGCCCAGGTCCACGCGCGTGGTCCACGGCTGGCGGCCGGCATCGCCCGGACGCGAGGGGCTGCCATTGCAATAGTGGTAGGCCGAGCCGTAGGCGATCGGATCACTCTGGTCGGCGCCGTAATAGCCCAGGCAGCTCTTCGGCGCACCGGACATCACGCGCAGCGTGGCCGACGCCGTCCACTCCGGCGTGAACTGATAGGCCCCGTAGCCCTTCAACTGATGACGGCGATCGTTGGCGAGATAGCCACCGGCGTACTCCATCAGGTAGGAAGAATCCCAGTCCTGGGTCTTGGAGACATCATCCTGGCCGATGTCCGATTTGACCTGTCCTTCGGTGTTTCCGAAACTGCGCGACCAGGTGTAGTCGAGACGGCCATACCAGTTGTTGCTCATCGGATGTTCGACAAACAGATCGACCGCCACGTAATCACGCTTGGCCTTGTTGCTGCCCAGCCCCCAGTCCGCCCCGCTCATGCTCACTGGCACGTAGCCGGAGCCGTCGGTCTTCTTGACCAGGAAGGTATTGGTCTTGCCCGGGTTGAAGATCACGCAGCCCGGCACCTCCAGGTTGCTGGAATCCACACCCATGGCATCGAGCTTGTCGTAGATGCGGTCCGAATCGCAGGTATCGTCGATCGCGGTCTGCAGGCGACGGTAGGTGACTTTCGCGCCGCTGTTCCACGCCGTGCCGAGGGTCTTCTCGAAGCCGAGGATCAGCTCGTCCTGGTACTGCGACTTCAGATCGCTCGGCGCCACGCTGCGCGGATCCGGCGTCTGTCCATACTCATTGTTCGCCGACACCGGGCCGGGCCCCAGTTCGCCCAGTCCGGTCGGATTGCCATTCGCGTCGATTCCCGTGTACGTGAAGTACTCGCGGGTGTAGGTCGACGCCGACGCACCGCGGATGGCCACACTGTTGGGCAGCGCCAGGAAATAGCGGCCCAGGTTGGCGAACACCTTCAGCGAAGAATCACCGAATACGTCCCACGCCGCGCCCAGCCGGGGCGCCCACTGGTCGCCGGTTTCGACATACGCCACGGCGGCGCTGTTGTAATTGGTGAACGTGTCGTTGCGTACGCCCAGGGTCAGCAGCCAGTTCGGCGTCACCTGCCAGCGGTCTTCAAGGTAGTACGCCTTCTGCTTCAGCGACATGCTGGTGGTGGTGGAGTAGATGTACTTCTGCACGAAGTAACCCTCGCCACCGGGCGGGGTGATATCGAAGCCAGGCGACGGCGACGAACCCGGGGCGATGCGCGAGTAGATCCAGGCGTAGCCGGGGCCGGTCATCGCCTCGCCTTCGTTGCTGCCCTGGAAGGTCATGTTGTCGATACCACCGGTGATCTCGTGATCGCCGATGCGGTACTGCAGGTCCACGCGCAGGCCACGCGACGTGCTGCCCGCGTTGTAGGCCTTGTCGTTGGCCGCCGGCTGATCGTTGCGGATCGGGGTGCCACCGGTGATCAACGGATCCTGGTTGTTGGCGCCACTGATGAGAGGATTGCCCGAACTCAAGGGATTGGAGTCCAGGTTGTCCTGCTTGCTTCGCCCCCACAGTGCGCTGAGCGTGAGGTCGTCGGTGAGGTAGCTGGTGAACTTGAAGACGTCGTAGGTGTCCTTCACCTTCGTCGTGTTGGCAAACGTCCCCGTGCGCTCGCCCTCGCTGCGGGTCTCGTAATCGAAGTCCCGGTAATAGGCGTCGTAACGGTCCGTGTTCTGGAGACGCGTGTATTCCAGCGTGTTGCTGTCATTGATGTTCCAGTCGATCTTGCCGTAGAACTTCGGGGCATCAATGGTGTAGTGGCTGCGCGACTGCTGCGCCGACTCGATGGAGGCCGTGGACACGCCGTCGGACTTGTCCTGCTCGGCCGCCAGATGGACGAACAGCCGGTCTTCGATGAGCGGGCCGCTGACGTAGCCGCTGTAGGTGGTACGGGTCGCCTTGTCGCCGCGACGCGAGCGGTACAGCGTGCCGGGCAGTGTCGGATCCTCGAATTCATACCCCTCCTGCAGCCCGCGGTCCGGATACAGAATGTCGCGGGGCGATTCGGCCAGTGAATCGGGCTGCCAGGTGGTCTGGAATCCAAAATGCCATTCGTTTGTACCGCGCTTGCCGAGCTGGTTGATCACGCCGCCCGTGGAACGGCCATAGCTTGCGCCATAGCCACCGGTGAACGTTTCCTGCTGATCGATCGAGCCGTAGGGCAGGCTGACGCCACCGAGGCTGTTCAGCGGGTTGGTCGCGTTGAAGCCATTGATGTAATACGCGTTCTCGCTGACGCTGGACCCCCCGAAGGAAAGCACCGAGCGCGAGCCGTTGCTGAAGGCGCCGCTGCCGCCGACCACACCCGGGGCGAGCAGCGCGATGGCTTCCGCACTGCGGCCCAGGGGCAGTACATCCAACTGTTCGGAGGTGATCACCGAGCGCGACACCGTGTTGCTCACATCGATCTTGGGCACATTGGTCGCTGTCACATTGACGGTGCCGAGGGTGGTCGCATCGCCACCGGCGCTGCCACCGCGGCTGAAGGAGACTTCGGTACCGGCACCGACGATCAGCTGCACGTCGGTGCGCGTCTCGACAACCTGCCCGTCGCGCTGCAGGGTCACGGTGTAGCGCCCCACCGGCAGCGAACCCAGGGTGTAACGGCCGTTGGCATCGACGGTGGCCGAGCGGCGCAGGCCAGTGTCACTTTGCACGACAACCGTAGTGCCCGCGGCGGACGGCACAGAGCCGTAGACGGAGCCCGTGGTGCTCTGTGCTGCGGCGGCGCCGATGAAGGAGGTCAGGATGACGGCCAAGGCCGTGCGCTTCAGCCGATTGGCCGGGATGCTGGGTGTCATGGAGTGTCCTTGAGTCGGGAGTTGCATACCGAAATGTCAGCAGCGTTGCGGCGAAATGACGTTCATCCGCAACTGAACCCGATCTTAATTTCACTGTTTTGCAAGCCGCAATTCAAACTGAACTGACATCTAACTCACTGAATGAGAAGACTTCTATTCTAATTCCCGACGAAAAAAAGCTGATCACGACAATTATCCGAGGCATATCGAGATAATCCATCTCAGTTTTTTATCTGGATACGGGACGTTACCCACACTTTCTGTATGCTGATTGCGAAGGCACCCGGGCAAAGACGACGCACCACGAATAAAAAGGAGGCGAACACGACAACGCAGCCTCACGCCCGTCAGGGCGCAAGGTGCATTGCACGACATTCAACGCCTTACTTGATGCTGCGCAGGTGATTGGGTCGCTTCGGAGGGCCCGGCGGATGACGGCTGTTGAACGGTGGTTGGCCGCGCCAGTAGCGGATCAGCAGCCAGCCGAACAACATGCCGCCCAGATGCGCGAAGTGGGCCACGCCCGGCTGCCAGCCGGTGGCGCCCAGCATCAGCTCCATCGCACCGAACACGATCACGAACGTGCGTGCCTTCATGGGGATCGGCGGGAACAGCAGCATCACCCGCTGGTTCGGGAACAGCATGCCGTAGGCCAGCAGCAGACCGAACACGCCACCGGACGCACCCAGCACCGTGGCCGGATCGGCCAGCATCATGCCGACCAGCAGCTGGCACAGCCCGGCACCGGCGACGCACACCAGGTAATAGATCAGGAAGCGCTTCTCACCCCAGGTCTGTTCCAGCGGCGCGCCGAACATGAAGAGCGCGAGCATGTTGAAGAACAGATGGCCGAAGCTGCCATGCAGGAAGCCATAGGTCAGCAGCTGCCAGGGCTGGAAGTTGCCGCCCGGCGAGAACGGATCGAAGCCGCCGCCCAATGGCTGCAGCATGAAAGGCTCGAAGGTGCCGTTGCCGAGCAGGAATGGCTGCTGCAGCAGGAACAGCACGGCGTTGGCGATCAACAACGCTTTGGTGACAGTAGGCAGTCGCGGAAACATGGGGGCATCCTTTGGAACTGCGCCCATCATAGCCGCAGCGCCCGGCCGCCATCTGCGTGGCGGCGCCCGCGTTCAACCGACAGGCAGCGTCAGCCCGGTCCCCACAGGGCGGCATCCAGATCGTTGGCGCCGGTTACGGGCATGCCCTTCACCCGCCCCCGTTCGATCATCACGCCCTCGGCGCGCAGCCGCTGGCTCTGTTCCTTCCACCCTGCCGAGCCTTCGGGCATTGCAATGCGCCCGTCCGAACGCAGCACGCGGTGCCACGGCAGGTCGGGGTCGTCATTCATGCCGAGCACGCGTGCGGTCAGCCGCGCCCTGCCCGGCAGCCCCGCCTTGGCGGCGACCTGGCCGTAGCCCATCACCTGCCCGCGCGGGATCGCGCGGATCACTGCCAGAATCCGTGCACGCGCCTGCGCCGCCGGGTCATCGCCCACGGCGGCCGCGTTCACGCGCGGACCCGGCTGACCAGCAGCACGCCGAGCAGGACCAGGGCCGTGCCGAGGATCTGCCACGGCCCCATGGGTTCGTCGAGCAGCCATAGACTCATCACGATGGTGGAGACCGGACCGAGCATACCCACCTGGGCGGCCAGCGACGAGCCGATCCGCTTCACCGCCAGCATGATCGCCATCACCGGCAGCACCGTGCAGACCGTCGCATTGATCAGCGACAGCCAGTACACCGGCGTGGGCGCCTGGCCCAGCGCGGACATCGGGTGCAGCACAGCGAAGTGCAGCACGCACAGCACGCAGGCCACGCAGCTGGCATAGGCGGTCAGGCGGATCGCACCGATCCGCGCCACCACCTGGCCACTGCCGAACAGATACAGCGCATAGCTCAGCGCACTGGCGAACACCAGCGCACTGCCCAGCACGATGCGCCCGCCTTCCAGCTGCAGGTCATGGCCAAAGGCCAGCAGCACGCCGAGATAGCTGAGCACCAGTGCCGCCACCTGCCAGCGACCCGGGCGCTTCTTCAGCAGGACCAGGCTGATCAGCAGCACCAGCGTGGGGTTCAAATACAGGATCAGCCGCTCCAGGGTGACACTGATGTACTGCAGGCCCTGGAAGTCCAGCAGGCTGGACAGGTAGTAGCCGGTGAAGCCCAGCCACACCACGCGACCCCGGTCGCCCCATGACAATGCCGGCGCGCGCCGCGCCGACCATACCGCCAGCAACGCGAACAGCGGGAACGCCATCAGCATCCGCAGCGCCAACAGCGTGGTGGCATCCACACCATGCCGATACGCGAGTTTGACGATGACCGCTTTGCCCGAGGCCGCGATCGCGCCAATCGCGGCCAGTGCGATGCCTCCGGCGGCGATGCGGCTGGAGGACGTGGGCAGCGAGGAGGCGGGTGAAGTCATCAGGACGACGGACAGCCGCGCGGGGGCGGCTGGGCAGGTGGGGGGCGGCCATTGTCGCATGCGTGGCGGCGGGTGTTCTGCGCCGGCAGACGCTGCAGGAACGGCGCTCCGATCCTGTTTCAACTGCGGAAAGGACAGCGCAGGCCGCCGAGCCGTTCGCCTGCGGAAGGGTGTGCCGCGCGGTGCGCGGTTGCCACGCATGGCGTGGCACTACCGGATTCCTGCTGCGGCTTCGGCGGCTGCACGCCGCTGATGCGCTTTCAGCGCATCAGTACCACTTCTTCTGCCGAGGTCGGATGGATCGCCACGGTGTCGTCGAACTGGGCCTTGGTCACGCCCATCTTCACTGCCAGTGCAAACCCCTGCAGGATTTCATCGGCAGACTCGCCCAGCAGGTGGACACCGACCACACGCTCCTCCTCGCCCACGCAGACCAGCTTGAACAGGCTGCGCTGGGTGCCATCGGCCAAGGCCTGCAGCATCGGGCGGAAGTTGCTGCGGTACACGCGGACGTCGCCGTACTTCGCGCAGGCCTCTTCTTCGCTCAAGCCCACCGCACCAAGCGCCGGGTGTGAAAACACCACGCTGGCCACGTTCTCATAGTCCATCTTCGCCTGCGGCTGGCCACCGAACAGGCGGTCCATCAGCTTGCGCGCCGCGGCGATCGCCACCGGGGTCAGGCCAACCTTGCCGGCAATGTCGCCCACTGCGTGCACGCTGGGTACCGCGGTGGTCTGCCACGCGTCGACCTCGACCTCGCCCTTGTCACCGATCACCACGCCGAGCGCTTCCAACCCCAGATCGGCACTGTTGCCGCGTCGCCCGGTGGCAAAGAACACCGCATCGAAATGACCGTCGGCCGGGCCATCATGGCCGAGCGCGACCACGGCATCGCCGTCACGCTGCAGCTCGCGCAGGCGGTAACCGAAATGGATCTGTACGCCTTGGTGGCGCAGGTTCTCGGCAAGCTGTGCGGTCAGTTCTGCATCGAAGCGCTCCAGCAGCCGCTCGCCACGTACCAGCAGCGTCACGCGGCTACCGAGCGCCTGCAGCAGCCCGGCCAGCTCCACCGCGATATAGCCACCGCCGACGATGGCCACGCGCTCCGGTGCGCCGCACAGGTTGAAGAAATCATCGGAGACCAGGCCCAGCTCGGCTCCGGGAATCTCCGGCCGTTGCGGATACGCACCGGTCGCGATCAGGATGTGAGCGGCACTGATGCGCACGCCATCGCTGCACTCCACGGTGTGCGCATTCACAAGCCGGCCACGGCGCGGTACACGCACCACCTTGTTCTCATTGAGTCGCTTGAGATAACTGGAATGGATGTTGGCGATGTAGGCCTGCCGATGCACCACCAGTTCTTTCCAGTCCAGCGAGGGGCGCACCGGCACATCGAAGCCCATTGCGGCGGCCAGGCCGATACGGCCGGAAAGATCGGCCGCCAGCCACATCGCCTTCTTCGGCACGCAGCCGACATTGACGCAGGTGCCGCCCAGTTGGCCCGGCTCCAGCATCGCCACGCGCTGGCCGTGCTGCGCCGCGCGGAAGGCCGCGGCGAGGCCGCCGGAACCACCGCCCAGCACGATCAGGTCATAGTCGTATTGCGTCGTCATTGGCATCGCTCAACTCGGTAAGGGGCAGGATCGATCGCCGGCGCGCGGCCGTTGATCAGGTCTGCCATCAACTGGCCGGAGCCGACGCTCATGCTCGTGCCCAGCATGCCACGACCGGCTGCGATCCAGACGTGAGGGTGCGTGGCACCGCCGTGTCAGGCCCGGCGCAGCGGCGGCCACTGCAGATAGGTCATCGCGCGCCAGATCCACTCCAGCGGCCCGAACCGGAAGTACCGCAGCCACGCATGGCTGATCGCCACCTGCAGCGCGAACAGGGCCAGCGCGAACGGAATCTGCCACAGGCGCGGCATCGTTTCGAACGCGCCCAGTCCATAGCCATAGAACACCCAGGTACAGACCAGCGACTGGCCGATGTAATGGGTCAGCGCCATCCGCCCCATTGGCGCCAGCACCTGCAGGCGTGCGCGCCAGTGCACGATCCAGGCCAGATAGCCCAGGCACATCAGCAGCCCGGCCAGCGCGCTGACCGCATACGCCACGCCGCCGCGCAGGTCCAGCGTGCCGGGCGCCTGATAGGGGTGCCAGATCGCGCTGCCCAGCATCAGCACCAGCCCGACCGGCAACGCGACCCAGCGCAGCCGTGCATACAGCCGCGCGAACCGCTCGGGCTCGGCCAGCGCGCCACTGCGCGCGAACCAGCTGCCGATCAGGAACATGCCCAGCACTTCCGGACCGATCACGAAGATGCCCGACAACATCGCGCCGAGATCACGCAGCCGCTGTCCCACCGCCTGCCCCCAGCTGCCATGCGCGTACGCCTGGCGCTGCAGCTCGATCGTGCGTTGGGCCTGGGCGATGGCCTCGCGCAGCGGTTCCTGCGTGTGCTCCATGCTGGCCATCCAGCTCATCAACGCCCCCAGCACCAGCACCAGGGCGGCAGCGCCCAGATAGCTGGTCGCGCCCATCGCGGGCAACCAACTGCGCGGCGCCTCGCGGCAGGCGAGCAGCAACAGCGAGATCAACGCATAGATCACCAGAATGTCGCCGGACCACACCAGCAGCGCGTGGCACAGGCCGATCAGCAGCAGCGCCACGCTGCGGCGCAGATAGAACGGTGCGAATGCGCGCCCGGCCGCTTCGGCGCGCTGCGCCATGACCGAGAACCCCGCGCCGAACAGCAGCGAGAACAGGGTGAAGAACTTGCCCTGGACCAGCACGTAGATGGCCGCATCGGCCCAGTAGTCCGCGCCCTGCCAATGCGGATCGATGCCGGTGAAGGACAGGTCCAGCGGACCGCTGAACGCCTCCATGTTCATCAGCAGGATGCCAAGCAGCGCGAACCCGCGCAGGATGTCGATGACGGCGATGCGCTCGTGGGCACTCACCGGCTGCAAAGGAGAAGAAGCTGCGTTCACAGGCAATCCGCTGACCAGGGCCGCCATTATGCCGTGCGCACGAGGGCCTGCCGCACAAACGAAAACGGCCCGCCGAAGCGGGCCGTTGGATCAACCAGGGGTTGCAGCACTCAGTGCTGGTGGCCGCCGTCGCCGTGCACGTGGCCGTGCTCGATTTCTTCCTTGCTGGCTTCGCGCACGTCGACGATCTCGACGTTGAAGTGCAGGTCCTTGCCGGCCATCGGGTGGTTCAGGTCGACATCGACCACGCTCATGCCGACCTTCTCAACGGTGACCGCGCGCGGGCCGAAGTTGGTCTGCAGCACGACCTGCTGGCCCGGGACCAGCTTGCTGGTGCCGAAGTGCTTCTTGGGCACGCGCTGGGTCAGGCCTTCGCGGCGCTCGCCGTAGGCATCGGTCGCCTTGACGTCCACTTCGAAAGTGGCGCCGGCTTCCTTGTCCATCATGGCGTTTTCCAGGCCCGGGATGATGTTGCCGTGGCCGATCAGGATCGCCAGCGGATCACGGTCCTTGGAGCTCTCGATCGGCTCCTGGCCCTGCTCGGCGACGGTGTAATGGAAACGGACGACGCGGTCTTTTTCGATCTTCATGCGCAACTCTGGTCTGGAGACTGCCGAGGGCAGACGGGTGAGGCGGGTTGTGGCCTGCCGGATACGCCGCCATCATGACGGCCTTCTAAGGTCGCGCATTATCCGGACAACATGCACATGACGCCAGTTTCGCGCCTGACCCGCCTGCCCGGCCGCCTGGCCCTGCTGGCGATCATCGCCCTGCTGAGCGCCTGTGGCGGCGGCAAGTCCACCCGCCCGGCCCCGCCGCCCGCCTCCCCCCAGGTATGGCCGAGCGTGACCCCGAACGACCCCCAGGCCGCCAACGCGGTGCTGATGCGCGCCATCGGACTCGTCGGCACCCCCTATCGCTATGGCGGCAACACCCCGGAGTCCGGCTTCGACTGCAGCGGCCTGGTGGCCTATGTCTATCGCGAGATGCTCGATCTGCGGCTGCCGCGCACCTCGCGCGATCTGGCCGCCGTGCAGGGGCCGAAGATCGATCCCAAGCGCCTGGCGCCGGGCGATCTGGTGTTTTTCGGCAACAAGGGCAACGTCTTCCATGTCGGCATCTATGTCGGTGAAGGCCGCTTCGTGCACGCCCCCAGCACCGGCGGCACGGTCCGTCTGGACTCGCTCGGCGGTCCCTATTGGAAGGACCACTACACCGGGGCGAAACGCGTCCTTGACTAACCTGAACAGGGGTAAGGTCCAAATTTGTGACGTACATCACACAGTTGTAAACGAAAAATTAACGGAATTTGTACCTAATCACTGCGCTTACACGGCATCATCACCCATCGTTTTTATTCAGTGACCGCCGCGTGACGACAGACGACCTGACGTGCAAAGGCCAGACCGCCGCCACCCGGCGACGCGCCCGCCCCGCTTTCCTCGCTGCAGCACTCTGCCTGGCCAGCCTTCCGGCCTGGGCGCAGTCCGCACCGACGACCGCTCCCGAGGTTGCTGCACCCCCCGTCACTGTCACCCCCGATTCTTCCGCGCCGGCCAAGCCCAAGGCTGATGCGCCGGCCCGCAGCAAGGCTGATGCCGCTGCCAGCGCCACCCTCGCCGCCCTGCTTCCGCACCTGGCGGCCAACGACACCATCCCGCTCATGGATCGCTCGGCGATGTTCGCCGGTGACCTGAGCCGCCTGCTCGCCAACTACGACGCCAGCACCGGCGCCATTACCGTGGCCGGCGACGCCGCCGAAAACGGCAAGGTCCAGTCCCTGCTGCGCCGTGCGATGACCCTGCTCGGCACGCCGTACCGCTGGGGTGGCACCTCGCCGGACAGTGGTTTCGACTGCAGCGGCCTGGTCGGCTATGTGTTCCGTACCGCGCTGGGCGTGGAGCTGCCGCGCGTGTCGCGCGAGATGGCCCATGACGGCGCTGCCGAACTGATCAATGACCGCAACGCCCTGGCGGCTGGCGACCTGGTGTTCTTCGGCCGCAAGGGCCGGGTCGACCACGTCGGCATCTATGTCGGCGAAGGTCGCTTCCTGCATGCCCCGAGCACCGGCAAGGACGTCCGCGTCGACAGCCTGGTCAGCGGCTACTGGGGCGGCAAGTTCATGCAGGCCCGCCGCGTCGACCTCTGACGGGCCCTGCTGAACGCATGGATCGAAGGCCGCTGCCCTGCAGCGGCCTTTTTTGTTGGGCCCGGCGATGGCCGCTGACCGGCCCAACCCGCGTTCCTTTCTCTGTCACCGCCTGTTTTCCAGCGGGCGACACGCCCGGCGCACGCGCGCCGCGGCGGGGGACGGACCCGGACGTGGGGCGGCACGTCCTGGGCAACCGATCAGGCAGCAGACACCGCCCGTGATCCTCGTCGACAAGGTGACGCATGGCGGCTGTCCCCGATTTTCCTGCCCGGTGTGTGATCTGGTTTGGGCAACCCCTCGCGCTTGAACGCGCGACGCTGGCTGCGGCCGGCTGGCAGGTGCGCGGCGTCGCCCCCGAGCAGTGCGCCGGCATCGGCATGCGCGGCAGCGACCAGGTCGTCGGCCTGCTGGACCTGCGTACCGTGGTCCCGGCCAATCTGGCCCACCTGCAGCAGCTGCTGGTCGACCACCGCCACATGAGCCTGCTGGCGTTGTTGCCGGCGGCTCCGCTGCGCGCCTCGCCGGTGCTGGATGCGCTGCTTGCCGCCTGTGTGGATACCTATACCGCCCCGATCGATCTGCCGCGCGTCGTACAGCGGCTGCAGCAGCTGGCGGGCGCCGACCCCCTGCCCGCGCCCCATGGCCCGCAGTCCCTGATCGGCGACAGCGCGGTCCTGCAGGTCACCCGCGCGGCCATCCGCAAGTACGCACCGGTAGACCTGCCGGTACTGATCACCGGCGAAACCGGCACCGGCAAGGAACTCGCGGCGCAGGCGCTGCATGCACTGTCCGCGCGCCACGCGCGTCCCTTCCTGGCGGTGAACTGCGGCGCCATCCCGGCCGCGCTGGTCCAGTCCGAGCTGTTCGGCCACGAGCGGGGCGCCTTCACCGGTGCGGCAACGCGGCGCCTGGGCCTGTTCGAATCGGCCAGTGGCGGCACCGTATTCCTGGACGAGATCGGCGACCTGCCGCTGGATGCGCAGACCAATCTGCTGCGTGTACTGCAGGAAGGCACCGTCGAACGCGTCGGCAGCAACCGGCCGCTGGCGGTGGATGTGCGTGTGTTGGCCGCCACCCACGTCGATCTTGAAGCCGCGGTCGAACAGGGCCACTTCCGGCGCGATCTGTTCTATCGGCTCAACGTGCTGCGCCTGCCCCTGCCACCGCTGCGCGAGCGCGGTACGGATATCGCGATGCTGGCCCACCATTTTCTCGCCAGCTTCCGGCATCGCCACGTCACCCGGGCGCGTGGCTTCACGGCCGATGCCGTCCAGGCGCTGGAGCGCTTTGCATGGCCGGGCAATGTGCGCGAGCTGCTCAACCGGGTGCAGCGTGCAGCGATCGTCAGCGATGCCGAACTGATCACCGCCGCGGATCTGGAGTTGAGCCAGCCGCTGCTGCCCATCACCGCGCACGGCCTGCACGGCGCAAAGCAGGTCGCCGAACGCGAAACCCTGCTGCATGCCCTGCGCCAGAACGACTTCAACATCACCGCCTGCGCCCGCCACATGCAGGTCTCGCGGGTGACCGTTTACCGGCTGTGCCGCAAGCACCAGCTGGCGCTTCCCGAACTGCGCTGACCTTCAGCGGTGGCGTCGCAGCCTCCGCAGCGCGCCTACAAGCTGTACGGCACCTTGAACGCCAGAGTGAAGTCCGGTGCATCCGGGGTCAGGCCGATACCCAGCAGGCTCACCAAGGTGGTCTTCTGGTTGAGGGCGTAGGTGATGCCCAGGTTCAGCGTGCCCGCGTTGGCGTCACTGCCGATCACCTTCAGCCACTGGCCGTTCTTGTAGCGCGTGGACGCGCGCGCGCTCAGCTTGTCGCTGAAGGAGATGCTCAGGCTGGTGCGCTCGTTGAAGGCGAACGCCACGCCGGCACCGAAGTAGTACGAGCCGCCCAGCTTCACATCCCCCGGGTTGGTGGTATCCGGGTTCGCGTCGATGTCATCGAAGCTGCGCGGGAAGGAATGGATGTAACCGATGTTGGCGAACAGGATCGCCGGATCGGCGGTCTTCACTGCGGAAAGCCCGACGTTGGCCTGCCACACCCCGTTGCCGGTGGGCTGCTGCTCGGGCACGGCGAAGCGGATGAAGTCATCGTCATCACGCTCGAGCACCTTCCAGTCCAGCCCATACGGCGCACGCCCGGTCGGCGCGGTCGCGCCCACGGTCAACACGGTTTCCGGCAGCCGCCCACGCTCGGCGAACAGCCGGTAGTTGGCGCTCACGCCAACATCGCCGATGCCGTTGCCGGTCGTCTCTTCCTGCGCGATGGCCGCCGCAGATCCGCCGGCACCGCCCTTCTGGAACACGGTCTTGCGAGCCAGGTAGGGCACATCCAGGTTCAAGGTAAGGCGCGGACTGACACCCCAGCGCGCGGCCAGGTTGTAGGTCAGCGTGTCCGACTCGACGTTCTCGATGGCGATGTTGCCCAGGAAGATCGCGTCCAGCGCCAGGAAGCCATTGAGGCTGAGCTGCTTGCGGTCATAGCGCGCGTAGGACAGGCTGTTTTCGATCGTGAAGCGGCGACTGAACAGCGCAGCCTGCTGTTGTTTGACGTCATCCACGCTGCGCCGCGATTCCTGTTTGGCCTGCTGCGCTTCGGCCGCCGAGCTGGCGTAACCGTCGGCGCTGGCCGGCGCTGCAGGCGTGCCAGCCGGCAAGGCCTGTTGAGGTGGAGGTGCGGCACCGGCGACGGGCGCGGTCTTGCCGGTCAGCCGCGCCTGCATGGCCTGCACCTGCATGTCCAGCTCGCGCAGGCGCCGTACTTCCTGCGCGTAATTGGCTTTCAGGCTTTCCAGCTGCGCCATCAAGGCCTTGACGTCGGCTGCGTCATCGGGCGCAGGCTGTTGTGCCTGTGCCTGGGCGGACGCAGCCGCCATGAGTGCCAGCGCCGCCAGCGCCAGCGGTGTTGCGCGGATCATCGTGTGCATTGCCTTGGCCCACTGTTGTGTTGTCGCTCCCCCTGCCGGGCCGATGGATCACTGGCCCGGCCCCATGCCTACGCCGCGTACCAGCGTCATCGCCTGCGCCACGTTCTGGTTGAGCGGAACGTTGTTGGCCAGCGATTGCCTCACGAGGTCGATCTGCAGCCGGTTGGTGACCGACTGTCCATCACTGCCCAGCGCGATGCTCTGGCCGACGCTGCCATTGCGGATCCATTGCTGGACCGCACCGACACCCTCGATCTGCAACTGCACCTTGGCCGTGTTGCCTTCCAGCTGGGCCAGCGCACTGACACCGCCCTGCTGCACGCTGGCCAGGTTCACGCCCTCGCCGGTGGGCGTGGGTGCCACGCCATCGCGCACGGTCAGCTGGGTGGCGTTGCTGGCGAGGTTGCCGTCGCCGGCCACCTGGATGCTCTGGCTGAGGCCGGCCACGTTCTGCAGGCCACTGGAGTCCACACTGCGCCCCGGTGTCACCGGCAGCGGTGCATCGGCAGCGGTCACGCTCACGCTCGGTGCGAAGCTGATCTTCGGTGTGCTGCCGCCGTGGCTGAAGTCCATGCCCAGCTTCAGCGCGCTCTGTGCCGACTGCCCGCCGGCGGTCTGCCATTGCGAGACCATGGTGACGCCGAACCACGCCACGGTGTTGCCACCGACGGTGTAGCGGCCCCGCATGAGGTTCAATTCCGGATCGGGGATTTCGCTCAATCCCTTGCCGGGCCGGCTCTCGTCGGCATGCGCCGGCGCAATGCCCAGCAGGGCGAGCAACACGATGCCGGGCGTCCAGGTTGCGATGTTCATGGTGCCTCCTTAAAACAGATCGGCATGGGTGAATCCGAAATCGACCAGTTCCGCATCGGTGATCGGCCCCTGCCTGGCGTACAGCGAACGGGCACTCGGCCGTTCACCGGGCTGCAGCAACGCCGTGTTGCGATCGAAGTCACTGCCGATCACGACAAACACGGCGCGCGACGGCCACGCCTGGAGAAATTCGCTGACGGGAATGCTGCGGTTGCCCAGAATCGGGTCGGCCACATCCACCAGATCGCCACGGACCTGTTTGAGGACCACGAAGTGGCGGAAGCCCCGCACATCCATCAGCACCAGCCCGGGCACGCGCAGTGAGCGCAGGCGCTCTTCATTGACGCGGTAGCCGCGCCCACGCATGCCCATCGATTCGACGTAACGCTTGATGTCCAGCAGCGAGAAACCGCGCTGGTGGACCAGTTGTGGATCCGAGACCCCCATCATCCCTTCGATCACCGTGCTCTCATCGGCCTCCAGGTGGTAGGCATAGCGCAGGATCGTGGCCAGGGCAGCTGCGCCACAGCTGTAATCGGTGTGTTGCCGTACGACATTGCGGAAGCGCCGTTCCTGCATGCTTTCCACGCGCTGGGTGAGGACCGCCCCGTTGGGCAGCACACCACTGAAGCCGACGTCGCCGGCACGCACGATGCCCATCGGCATCATCAGCACCGACAAGGCCCACACCAGCATCCACGTGCGCATACGACTGGACATGTAGTACTCCGGCTCAGGAAGGAGCCCCTGCCCCAAGGGGGAGAAGGGACAGGGGCTCCCGGGGAGCCCGGTCATTGGCGGATGACCGGGTTTGTTGCGCTCAACGCGTACTGCTTGCGAAAACGGACAACCTTACTGTTCCGGACCGCCGCCACCGCCACCGCCGCCGGTGGAGGGCTGCGCAACCGCCAGGGCCAGACTGTTGGCCTGCAGGTTGCCGGTACCGGAGGCCACGTTCACCCCGATGTTGCCGGAGGCGCCGGAGAACGCACTGCCGGACAGCGCCGCGGTGTTGGTCGCATCCACGTTCACCCAACGGGTGGTGGAGACGGTGCCGCTCAGGCTCGCGTAGAGATCGGCCACGCCCAGTTCAACGAACTGGCTGGTGCCGCGCTCATCGGTATCGAACGCGATGCCGCCCACGCCCGGACGATTCGGGTTGGCGGTGGCATTCTGGATATCGCTATCCATGTCGATATGACCGGTTTCGCTGCCGCTCGGGTGATCCAGCGCGCCGCTCCAGGTATCCAGGTAGTAGTTGTCTTTCTGGTAGGCACTACCCGTGCCGCTGTAACGGCCCGCACCCACGGCCAATGTGGCACCGGCAACGCGACCACTCAGGTTCACGTCCACGGTGTCGGTCATCGACTGCAGGTAGCCGGCGTTGCTGACGGTGTTGCCGGAGGACACCTGGTTGGAGCTGATGCTCGAGGTCGCATAGGCGCTGGTGGCGACCGAGGCGGCGAGCGCGTTCTTCTGCTCGTTGTTGTTGCCCGAGGCGACGTTGGCACCGATGTTGCCGGACGCGCCGCTGAAGGCATTGCCACCCAGGCCCGCGGCGTTGGTCACGCCGGAGTTGAGCGTGGTGTTGCCACCGCCGAACTGGTTGACGAAGACTTCCGCATCGGCCATGCCGAAGCTGAAGGACGCATCGGCCGCGGACAGCGACGCCGCATTGTCCTGGGCGTTGTTGTCACCGGCGGCGACGTTGAAGCCCAGGTTGCCCGAGGCATCGGCACCGACGTCGTCGGCGATCGAGGCGCTGTTGGTCACCAGGGTGTTGCCGGCCAGATTGTTGGTGACCGACTGGCGGTTGTCGATGACGGCGATGGCGGCCGAATCGATGTCGATCGAACCGGTGATTTCCGGATCACCCGAGAAGCTGATGTCCGAGCTCAGGCGCAGGTCCTTTTCGATGTTCACGTCAACGCCGTGATTGTTCTTTTCCTGGCGTTCGTCGGCCTGGATGTTGCTGGTCTTGTTGACGTTCTCGGTGACGTTGCGGTTGCTGGTCACGTCGCGGTTGCTGGTGACGTTGGTGTTGCTCGTCACGTTGTCGTTGATGGTGGTGTTGGTGGTGCTGTTGTTGTTGCGGGTGTTGTTCCAGGTCCGGTTCCAGGTGCGCGAATCGGTATCGGTGTTGGTGGTGGTATTGGTTTCGGTGTTGGTATCGGTGTTGGTATTGGTGCGCGTTTCAGCCACGTTGTGCAGGTGGTTGATGTTGGCGCTCTGGTTCTGGTTGTCGCGGTCATTGCCCCAGCCATTGGCGCCGGCGGAGGCGGATGCAGCGGCGACGGCGATGGCCAGTACGGTCCGTTTCATGTTGGTGTTCATGGTGCCCTCTCTCTCATCACAGACAATCGGGTGGATGTGACTACTCACGGGGTGGACTGCACCGAAATGCTCAGTTGGTTTGCGGTGGCGTTGCCGGATCCCGCGATCTGATTGAGTTGCAGGACGCCGTCGAATCCCTGCAGCGCGGAGGCTTCGACCGCCACCCTGCGAGTTCCGGCCGACCGACCGCTGTTGACGGCCCCCTGCCCCCCTGCTGACGCGAGTGCGCCCGACGCGGCCAAAGCCTCGTCGTTCGTTTCGCGTATGCCCTGTTGCGCCAGCGTGGCGGTGACGACGTTGAGCGTCGCGTTGCCATTGCCGCTGGCCTGGTTGATCGATGCGACGCCACTGGCGCCGTTCAGTGCCTGGCCACCGAGCGTGGCGCTGGCGTCCATGGCGGTGTCGCCGAGGCTGACGTTGTTGGACTGCTGCTGGCGTGCATCCACCTGGATATGGGCGTTGCGGCCGTTGGCGATGCCCATCAGGTTGGCCTGCTGGTTCAGGTCACCGGCAGCCATGTTGACGGTGATGGCGCCATCGGCGCCGGCCAGGGTGCGGCCGTCGATGCGGCTCTGGTTGAGATAGGAGAGCATCGCGGCGTAGTCGTTGCCCTGCTGGGCGTGTGCAGCCCAGGGAGCCAGCACCAGGCTGGTCAACAGTGCCATGCGCAGGACGGTGTTCATTTGCCGGGCCCGCCCGCAGGCTGGCCGAGCGGGAACTGGGCGAGTGCGCCACGCACCTGGTCGCCAATGCCGCGGGTGGCGTTGCCGACGGCGCCCATGGGGCCGCCGATGGTGTTGCTGAACTGGCCGCTGGAGAGCATGCCGCTGTCGGTCACTTTGCCGAGCGTGCCGTTGACCGTATGGCCGGTGACGCGTTCGATGGTGGTGGCGTTGCGGGGAATGCCGGCGCCGGTGTTGGAGCCCAGCGAGGCGTAATCGTCATCGCTGAGTTCATCCATGCCGGTGGAGGTGCCGAGGGCATGGCCGATTTCGCGGCGCGGTGAGGGGTCTGCGATAAGCGCCATGCCGGGGGGCGCAGGACGGTACGCAGGCCGTGTGGAGACGTCACGCAGGAGGACGATTTCGCCGGGTTGTGCTTTGACGCCCTGGCGTGCGCCGGAGGCGTTGGCGGCGGCCGGCAGGATGAGTGCGGCGGCGAGCAGCCAGAGTGTGGTGTGTCGTGTGCGGTGTGCGGCAACGCTGTCCATGGCGACCTCCCGATTACATGCGGAGGGTTGGAGCAGCATTCGTGCCAAGTTCCCAATGGCCGTGTTTCCGGGGTTTTCCTGCGGCGCGGGTTAATCGCACGCAACATTGCTGTTACAGCGGCGTTAGCGTTTGTGCGTATGAATAGGTTTGGCGATGGACGGCGTTGCGCTGAGAGTCAAGCGGGGTGCGGGTGTATCACGGGTGTTACACCGGGTGATACAGGGGGTTACGGTGCGGATTCAGGCTCGCCCCGGGTTTGCTTGTAAAGCCTCAGCCAGTCGCTTTGTCGTGAGGGCCGGCGATGCCAAGCCTCGCCAGCCCGCCAGACATCTGCCTGTTTGGCAGGAAGAAGCGACGATGCGAAAGCAGTTGCACACAAGCAAAAAAAGACCGGCTCTCGCCGGTCTTTGGGTGCTGCGTCCGTGCCTGCATCAGGACGTTCGTTCTTCGCCTTCATCCACGCCGAGGTTGGTGGATGGGTTGTCGTAGATCTCGCGGTCGAGCAGGCCGGTTTCCTTGGCGACGATGACCGGGACCAGCATCTGGCCGGTGACGTTGGTCATGGTGCGCATCATGTCGAGGATGCGGTCGATGGCGTAGAGGTAGCCGATGGTTTCCAGCGGGAGATTGGCGGCGCTGAGGACGACGGTGGCCATCACGACGGCGGTGCCGGGGACGCCGGCGGTGCCGAAGCTGCCCAGGACCGAGGCGATCAGGACCACGATGTACTGCTCGGAGGTGAGCGGCACGCCGGTGTACTGGGCGATGAAGACGGCGCACAGGGCCGGATAGATCGCCCCGCAGCCGTCCATCTTGATGCTGGCGCCGAGGGGGACGGCGAAGGAGGCGTAGTCCTTGTTGACGCCGAGGTTGTGGGTGATCGAGCGCATCGCGGCGGGCATGGCGGCGAAGCTGGAAGAGCTGACGAAGGCGACCTGCATGCCGGGGGCGGCGCCGCGGAAGAACTTGAGCGGGTTCAGGCCGTGCATGAGCAGCAGGCTGCCGTAGACCACGACGATGTGCAGGGCGCAGGCGATGTACAGGGCGAGCACGAAGTTGCCGAGCGGCAGCAGTTTCTCAAAGCCGTAGCTGCCGACCAGGCCGGCGATCAGGCCGAAGGTGCCCAGCGGGGTGATCTCCAGCACGAAGCGGGTCACCTGGATCATGATCTCGCTCATCTGCCCGGTCAGCTTGCGTGCCTCGCTGACCTTGTCGCCGAGCTTGACCATGGCAAAGCCGAGCAGGCCGGCGAAGAAGATCACCGGGAGGATCGAGCCGCGGCCCGCGGCCAGCACGGTTTCACCGGCGCCATTGATGCGGGTGCCGATGCCGGTCAACGCGTAGAAGACGTTGGAGGGCACGACATCCATCAGCACCTTGATCACGCTGGGTACTTCGCGCGGGGTGTAGCCGTGGTCCATGCTCAGGCTGAGCGCGCCGCTGCCCGGCTGCATGAGGGTGCCAACGCCCAGGCCCACGCACACGGCCAGGGCAGCGGTGATGATGAACCACAGGAAGGTGCGCCCGCCCAGGGCTGCCACGGACTTCTGCCCGTGCAGCGAGGAAATGGCGTTGATCACGGCGAAGAACACCAGCGGCACCGCGATCATCTTGATCAGGGTGACGTAGAGATCGCCGAGCGGGCCGAACCAGGTTTCGGCCGCCGGGCCGAGCAGCCAGCCGGCCAGTGCGCCCAGCACGAAGCCGCCGAGGACCCGTTGCCAGAAGGGGATCCGCAGCCAGGCAGAGACCAGCTTCATGTGCGTTCCAGAGATGATTTGACAGCTAGGCACCTTAGCCCAAGCGGGGCCGTGGCACGAGGCGTACACGGAAAATCAGCGTGTCATCGGCGTGCCTTGCGGCGTTCTGCATAATGAACGCCCGTTTCACATGTGAGATGCATTCATCCATGTCCCGTTTCACGCCTCTGGTGGCTGCCGTCACCACCCTGCTGCTTGGCGCCTGCGCCACTACCGCTCCCTCCTCCAGCGCCTCTGCCGGCGCGGTCCAGGTCGATGTGCCGGCCATTGCCCACCCCGCCGGGGAGACCCCGCAGTGGTGGTACCGCAGCGGTGCGGCGCGCGCGGCCAGCACAGGTGCGATGGACGGCAAGGCCAAGAACGTCATCCTGTTCCTGGGTGACGGCATGAGCCTGACCACGGTGGCCGCGGCGCGCATCTTCGAGGGGCAGCGCAACGGGCATCCGGGCGAGGAGAACCTGTTGTCCTGGGAGCGCTTCCCGGCCACGGCGTTCAGCAAGACCTACAACACCGATTCGCAGACGCCGGATTCGGCCGGCACCATGACCGCGATCACCACCGGCGTGAAGACCCACATGGGCGCGATCGGCGTCAGTGCGGGCACCCGCAACGACTGCGCCGACAGCCTGAACAAGGGGCTGCTGACCTGGCTGCAGCTGGCTGACAGCGCCGGCATGGCGACCGGGGTGGTCTCCACCGCGCGCCTGACCCATGCCACCCCGGCGGCGACCTATGCACACTCGCCGGAGCGCAACTGGGAAAACGACACCGACGTGCCGGACGAGGCCAAGGCCGCCGGCTGCCGCGATATCGCCCAGCAGCTGTTGTCGACCTCGCGCTTCGGGCGCGGCCCGCTGGTCGCCCTCGGCGGCGGCCGCGGTGAATTCACCACGGTCGAAGAACGCGATCCGGAGTATGACGACAAGGTCGGCCAGCGCCTGGACGGGCGCAGCCTGGTGACCGAGTGGCAGCAGGCGCACCCGCAGGGTGCCTATGTGTGGAACGCCAGGCAGCTGCAGGCCGCCGCGAACGCGCCGGCGATCCTCGGCCTGTTCGAGCCGGACCACATGCGTTACGAGGCCGAGCGCAAGGACGACCCGGCCGGTGAGCCGAGCCTGGCCGAGCTGACCCAGGCGGCGATCGCCAACCTGTCGCGCCACCAGGAAGGCTACGTGCTGATGGTGGAAGGCGCGCGCATCGATCACGCCAACCACAGCGGCAACGCCTACCGCGCACTGACCGATACGGTGGCGATGTCCGATGCGGTGCGCGCGGCCGTCGAGGCGACCTCCGACCAGGACACGCTGATCATCGTCACCGCCGACCATTCGCACACGCTGAACTTCGTCGGTTACCCGGCACGTGGCAACCCGATCCTGGGCAAGGTCAAGGACAAGGGCGGCGAAGACGGTGCCGGCAAGCTGGACCTGGCCCGCGATGGCCTGGGCCTGCCCTACACCACCCTGACCTACGCCAACGGCCCTGGCTACACCGGTGCCACCAACCAGCAGCCGGTCGGCCCGAAACGGTACCCGCACAACCCGAGCAGCTTCGATCCGAGCACCGGCCGGCCGGACCTGACCGCGGTGGATACCGAGCATCCTGATTACATGCAGGAAGCGCTGGTACCCGCCAAGAGCGAATCGCATGGCGGCGAAGACGTCGGCATCTGGGCACGTGGCCCGGGCAGCAAGGCAGTGCGCGGCACGATGGAGCAGAACGCGATCTACCACATGATCGTGCAGGCCACCCCGCGCCTGCGCCAGCGCCTGTGCGAGGCCGGCACCTGCGACGCCAAGGGCGTGCCGGTCGAGCTGCCCAAGCCGACCGCGTTCGAGCGCCAGGCCGGCGACAGCAAGTAATGCGTCTGCCGACCTGCAACACGACGAAGAGGGGCCGCTACGTGCGGCTCCTGCTGCTGGCAGCCGGCCTGCTGGCCTCCGCCATGGCGTGGGGCACCGGCGGCGCGTGCACCGTGCTTACCGAGGAAGATGGCCTGCAACCGCTGGCCGGTTGCCAGTGGCGCGATGGGCGTCTGGCGCTGGATGCCACGGCGCTGGCGGCGTTGCCCTACGACCAGGACGGGCTGGCAGCGGTCTACGCCGGCGGTGGCTTCCACTATGTCCGTGCCGATGGCCGCCAGTTGCCGGTGATCACCTTCGACAACGGCCCGGACTACGTGGTGGAAGGGCTGGTGCGCGGCCGCGTGGGCGCGCGCATCGGCTACTTCGATACCCAGCTGCGCCAGGTGTTCCCGGCGACCTTCGATTTCGGCTGGGCGTTCGATGACGGGGTGGCCCGGGTCTGCCAAGGCTGCCGACCAGGCACGCCGGACGATCATGGCCACATTGCGATGGTCGGTGGCACCTGGTACCGCATCGATCGGCAGGGGCGTCCGGCGATGGATGCCGACGCGCCGTGATCCCCGCGCGTGGCATCGTTGCCACGCAGCACCGATACTGCCGGTCTGCCTGAGATCGCACTGCCCATGACGTCCCTGCTGTCGCCACCGCCCTCTGTCGTCCGCCCCGTGCTGGTGGGCTTCAGCGGCGGGCTCGATTCGACCGTCCTGCTGCACTGGCTGGCCACCTCGGCGGCCCAGCGCACCGCGGGGCTGCGCGCCATCCATGTCCATCATGGCCTGCAGGAGCAGGCCGATGCCTGGACCGTGCACTGCACGCAGGTGTGTGCGCGCTGGAACATTCCGCTGCGGGTGCTCCGTGTCCAGGTGCAACGCAACCAGGGACAGGGGCCGGAAGCTGCCGCGCGGCATGCACGCCGTGAGGCGTTCGCCTCGCAGCTGCTTCCGGGCGAACAGTTGGCGCTGGCCCACCATCGCGACGACCAGGCCGAGACCTTCCTGCTGCGGGCGCTGCGTGGCTCCGGGGTGGATGGATTGGCGTCCATGCAGGTCACCAGCGCATTTGGTGCCGGCACCGTATGGCGGCCGTTGCTGGAGGTTCCGCGCAGCACCCTGCGTGCGCATGCCCAGGCCGAAGGCCTGGAGTGGATCGAAGACCCCAGCAACGCCAGTGACGATGCCGACCGCAATTTCCTGCGCCTGCAGGTACTGCCGCAGCTTCGCCAGCGCTGGGCGCAGGCCGATGCCGCCTTCGCGCGCAGCGCGGCGTTGTGCGCGCAGTCCCAACATCTGCTCGACAGTGCCGACCGCGACGCGCTGGAACGCTGCAGCTTCGGCCCCGGCGTGATCGACTGCGCGCGGCTGATGCGCCAGCCGGTGGAACGACGTGCGCGCCTGCTGCGCCATTGGGTGCGCGGCAGTGGCCTGCCACCGCTGCCAGCCGCCGGGGTCGAGGCGGTCGAGCGCGAACTGTTGCCGGCTGCGCACCATGCCGATGCCCAGTTCGCCTGGCAGGGTGCGCGTATCCGCCGTTGGCGCGGGCAGCTGCACCTGCTCTCTGCCAGCCTGGCCCTGCCAGCCGACTGGAGCGTGCATTGGGATGGCCGCGCGCCGCTGGCATTGCCCGATGGGGGCGAGCTGCGCCTGCTCGGCACGGACGCCGGTTTCGATAGCCCCGTGCAGATCCGCGCGCGCCGCGGCGGCGAACGCATCCAGCTGCCCGGGCGCACACATTCCCATGCGCTCAAGGACCTGCTGCAACAGCAGGGCCTGCCGCCGTGGCAGCGCCGTCAGCTGCCGCTCCTGTTCGACGAAGACACCCTGCTGGCCGCAGGCGACCGGGTCATCGGGGCGGCATTGCAACCGTGGTTGCAGGCCCATCATGCGCAGTTGCAGTGGACCCCGGGCGCGGCGTGAATTGACCCCGCCGGGCCAGCAGCCCACACTTGGCGCATGGCAAAGAAGTCCCCCAATGAAACCTCCCCCGTCGCCCACTTCGAGCAGTCGCTGGAAGCGCTTGAGCAGCTGGTGGAGAAGATGGAAACCGGCGAAATGAGCCTGGAACAATCGCTCAGCGCCTACGAACGTGGCGTCGGCCTGTACCGCCAGTGCCAGCAGGCGCTGGAACAGGCCGAACTGCGCGTGCGCCTGCTCAGCGATCCGGCCCAGCCCGACACCGCCGTACCGTTCGACCCGCCCAGCCATGACGGTTGAGGCCACGTTCGCGCGTTGGCGCGACCGTATCGAAAGCGAACTCGACGCCAGCCTGCCTTCCCCGTCAGATGCCCCGCGCGGGCTGCATCAGGCGATGCGTTATGCGGTGCTCGGGGGTGGCAAGCGCATGCGGCCGTTGCTGGTGTATGCCGGCGGCCGGATCTTCGGCGCCGACGAAAACGCACTGGATGCACCGGCAATGGCGGTGGAGCTGATCCATGCGTATTCGCTGGTGCACGATGATCTGCCGGCGATGGACGATGACGCCTTGCGGCGCGGCCGCCCGACCACGCATATCGCCTTCGATGAAGCCACCGCGATCCTCGCCGGCGATGCCCTGCAGACGCGCGCGTTCAGCCTGATCGCCGACGCGGCGTTGCCAGCGCAGCTGCGCGTGGATTGCCTGCAGACCCTGGCGCACGCCTCCGGCGCGGCCGGCATGTGCGGTGGCCAGGCCTTGGATATCGACGCCACTGGCCATCAGCAGCCGTTGCAGGCGCTGGAACGCATGCATGCGCTCAAGACCGGCGCGCTGATCCGCGCCGCGGTGCGCATGGGCGCGCTGTGTGGCCAGGCACCTGCCGCGGATCTGGCGACGCTGGATACGGTGGCCTCGGCGCTGGGCCTGGCCTTCCAGGTGCGCGATGACATCCTCGATGTCGAAGCCAGTTCCGAACAGCTCGGCAAGACAGCCGGCAAGGACGAAGCACAGGCCAAATCGACCTTCCCGGCGCTGCTGGGCATGGACGGTGCCAAGGCGCATCTGCGCACGCTGAGCGAGCAGATGTTCGACGGTCTGGCCGGCTATGACGACGCGGCCGATGCACTGCGTGCGTTGGCCAGGCTGGCGGTTGAGCGGGATCACTGAGCGATAGTGCAGTCAGCCACGCATGGCGTGGCTCTACAGCGCCAGCACATAAAAAAACGCCCGGGAATCCCGGGCGTTTTTTCGTTCCAGCGCTGCGGATCGATTACTTGATCAGGCGCAGTGCGAACGGGTAGCGGTAGGCTTCGCCGTTGTTGGCCTTGACCGCTGCGATGATGCAGAAGATCACGTTGAGCAGGCCGACGATCGGTGCCAGCAGGCCACCGATGATGACGATGGTCAGCACGATGCAGATCAGCATCGCGATGGTGATCGTGATCTGGAAGTTCAACGCTTCCTTGGCCTGATCGGTGACGAAGCGCTTGCTGCTGTCGTCCTTGTTGATCAGCCAGATGATCAGCGGGCCGAGGAACCAGGTGAAGATACCCAGCAGGTGGGCCACCAGGGCCATGGTGCGCTGTTCGGCCGGGGCCGGTGCGCTCACCGGCGGCGGCGGGGTGGTGACGTTATCGAAATCGCTCACGTGAAACTCCTTGTTCGAGGTAATGGGTATTGCACGCGGCAGGCTCCCCGCCTGCCAGGGCAGCCTCCATAGAATACGTCAATCGTTACCGGCAACGGTCATTCGTCCTACAAGGATCGAACCGGTGTGCACGTGCGAGCGCGTGTCGATGTCGGTGCCCACCGCTTCGATGCTGGCGAACATGTCCTTGAGGTTGCCGGCAATGGTGATGCCGTCCACCGGGTAGCTGATCTCGCCGTTCTCCACGCGGAAACCGCCGGCACCACGCGAGTAATCACCGGTGACGCTGTTGACGCCCTGCCCCATCAGTTCGGTGACCAGCAGTCCATTGCCCATCTGCCGGGCAATGGAGACCAGATCACCCGCGTTGGCGGTGACCTTGAGGTTGTGCACGCCACCGGCGTTGGCGGTGGTCGGCAGGCCGAGCTTGCGTGCCGAGTAGCTGCCCAGGATGTAGCGCTCCAGCACGCCATCGCGGATCAGCGCAGAATTGCGGGTGGCCACGCCATCGCCATCGAAGGCTGCCGAGCGCAGCCCACGGCGCAGCAGCGGCAGCTCTTCGATGCCGAACCAGTCCGGGAACAGGCGCGTGCCGACGCTGTCGAGCAGGAAGCTGGCGCGGCGGTACAACGCTCCGCCGGACACGGCACCGAGCAGATGGCCGATCAGCGAGCGGGCCACCTCCGGCGAATACAGCACCGGCATCTGCGCCGTGGTCATCGAGCGCGGGTCCAGGCGGGCCACGGTACGCTCGGCGGCGCGGCGGCCGATCGAGGCGGCATCGTCCAGATCTTCGCGGGCCAGTGCGCTGCTGTACCAACCGTCGCGCTGCATGCCATCGCCCTGCCCGGCGATCAGCGCGCAGCCGATCGAGTGGTGGCTGCTGCGCTCGCGGCCGATGAAGCCGTGCGAGTTGGCATACACCGACAGGCTCTGCGCGGTCGCCGCCGAGGCACCGTCGGAATTGCTGATGCGGGTGTCGGCCTCACGGCCGGCCGCTTCGCAGGCCAGGGCCAGATCCAGCGCCGCATCGGCGCTGAGTTCCCAAGGGTGCCAGCCGTCCAGATCCGGGAATTCACGGGCCATCAGGGCCGCCTCGGCCAGGCCGGCCGCCTCATCATCCTCGGTGTGGCGGGCGATCGCGCAGGCCTGGGCCACGGTCGACTCCAGGCTGCTCTCGCGCAGGTCGGCGGTGCTGGCGCTGCCCTTGCGCTGGCCGAAGTAGACGGTCACGGCGATGCCGCGGTCGCGGGTGGACTCGACCGTTTCGACCTCGCCCAGGCGCACGTTCACATCCAGGCCGCGCTCATCGCTGCAGCTGACCTCGGCCTGGCTGGCGCCCAAGGCCTTGGCCCGCTCCAGCAGGCGCTGGGAGATGTCGGCCAGCTGCTCCAGGCGCTGCAGGCTGTCGTCGGCCGGGGAGACTTCAGGGGAGATCACGTTCAATGCTTTATCCTGTACAGGTGAGTGCCCGGCGCGACGCCGGCACAGTTTACGGATGTGGAAATAAGACGATGCGCGGACGCGACGAAGAAACCGGTGAATTCCTTGATATCAGCCGCAGCCAGAACCGCCGGGCGGCGCTGGACGTGCTGGCCCTGGGCGAGAAGCTGGTCTCGCTGACCCCGGCCCAGCTGGCGCGCCTGCCGGTGCCCGAGGATCTGCTGCCGCACATCGCCGAGGCCAAGCGCATCACCGCGCATATCGCCCACAAGCGCCAGCTGGCGTTCCTGGCCAAGCACATGCGTCGCGAGGACGACGCCGTGCTGGATGCGATCCGCGATGCGCTGGATGCCAACAGCGAGACCTCGCGCCGTGAAGTGGCGACCATGCACCGCGTGGAAGACTGGCGCGAACGCCTGCTCAAGGACGGCGACAAGGCGCTGGGCGCGCTGCTGGACGAATACCCGCATGCCGACCGCCAGGAGCTGCGCACGCTGGTCCGCAACGCCCAGGCCGAAAAGGCCAAGAACAAGCCGCCGCGCGCCTACCGCGAGATCTTCCAGGTCCTGCGTACGCTGCTGCTGCCGGCCGCGCTCGGTCTGGAAGGCGTGAATGCCGCCTCCGAAGACGCGCTGGACGACGCGGTCGACACGGACACCGACAGCGACGAGAACGCCGAGGACTGAGTCCCGGCGCTCGCGCGGCGGCGCCAGCACCCTGCTGGCGGCCGCATGATCAGGCAGCGCAGGCGAATGCATCCCGGCTCAGGCCTGGGTGCCGCCCACGGTGATGCCATCGATCAGCAGGGACGGCTGGCCCACACCGACCGGCACGCTCTGGCCATCCTTGCCGCAGATGCCCACGCCCTCGTCCAGGGCCAGATCGTTGCCGATCATGCGCACTTTCTGCATGGTTTCCGGCCCATTGCCGATCAGGGTGGCGCCCTTCACCGGCGCGGTGATTTTTCCGTCTTCGATCAGGTAGGCCTCGGTGGCCGAGAACACGTATTTGCCGCTGGTGATGTCGACCTGGCCACCACCGAAGTTGACGGCGTACAGGCCACGCTTGACCGAGCGGATCATTTCTTCCGGATCGTGCTGGCCGGCGCGCATGTAGGTGTTGGTCATGCGCGGCATGGTCATGTGCGCGAACGATTCACGGCGGCCGTTACCCGTGGGGGCCACGCCCATCAGGCGCGCATTGAGCGAATCCTGCATGTAGCCGACCAGGATGCCGTCCTCGATCAGGGTGGTGCACTGGGTCGGGTGGCCCTCGTCATCGATGTTCAGCGAGCCGCGGCGTCCGTCCAGGGTGCCGTCGTCAACGATGGTCACGCCCGGCGCGGCCACGCGCTCGCCGATCCGGCCGGCGTAGACGCTGGTGCCCTTGCGGTTGAAGTCGCCTTCCAGGCCATGGCCGACCGCTTCATGCAGCAGCACGCCGGGCCAGCCCGGGCCGAGCACCACGGTCATCACCCCGGCCGGGGCCGGGATCGCCTCCAGGTTCACCAGCGCCTGGCGCAGGGCCTCGCGCGCGAAGCCTTCCGGGCGCCCCTCGGCAAACAGTTCTTCATAGCTGTAGCGGCCGCCGCCACCGGAGTAACCGGACTCGCGCCGGCCATGCTGCTCGACGATCACCTGCACGTTCAACCGCACCAGCGGGCGGATGTCGGCCGCAAGCACGCCATCGCTGCGCGCGATCAAGACCGTGTCCACGCCGCCGGACAGGCTGACCATCACCTGCTGCACGCGCGGGTCGGCGGCGCGCAGGTAGCGGTCCAGCCGCTTGAGCATCTCGACCTTGGCCTCGTTGCCCATGCCATCGATGGGGTCCAGTGCCGGGTACAGCGCGCGGCCACTGCCCCGCACCAGCGAGCGGGCCGACTGCGCCCCACCCTCGCGGGAGATGGCGCGGGCCGAGTTGGCCGCGGCCAGCAGCGCGTCGCTGTGGATGTCGTCGGAGTAGGCGAAGCCGGTCTTCTCACCGGCGATGGCGCGTACGCCCACGCCCTGCTCGATCGAATGCGCCCCGTCCTTGACGATGCCGTCCTCCACGCTCCAGCTCTCGCGGCGCGCGTGCTGGAAATAGAGATCCCCGAAATCGATGCCCGGGCCCAACAGGGTGCCGAACGTGCGTTCCAGACCGTTCGCATCCAGCCCGGCGGGCAGCAGCAGACGGTCGGTGGCCAGCGAAAGTGCGTTGTTGTTCATGCTCTTTGATCTGTGGGCGCCGGGCGCAATCGCAACCCGGGCGCGGGAAAGGGATCAGCGCGCCGGCGGTGCGGCCGGGGCCGGCTTGGGCGCTGCGTCGCGGTCGATCACATCGACCTTGGGTTCGGCCCAGGGGCCGGTCACGCGGTAGGTCTTGGCGCCGATCTCGCCCAGCGGCTTGGACAGCACCGCATTGGCGGCCGCGCCGACCGCCGCCCCCACCGGGCCGCCGGCGACCGCGCCGACCACCGTCAGCAGGTTGCCCGCACGCGGGTTGACGTCGATGGTCTGATCGAAGCGTTGTTGGCGCAGGTCGGTCTTGCCGCGGATGGTGATGTTCGCCGCCGGGCCTTCGATCAGCACCTTGTCGGTGGTGGCCATGCCATCGGCGAACGCCACGCTGCCCTCGACCTGGTTGAAGGCGAAGCCCTTGGAGAAGAAATCGCGGAAATCGAACATCAACCGGCGCGGCAGCTGGGTCACGCTGAGCAGGCCGAGCACGCGCCCGGCACCGGGTTCGAGTTCCAGCAACTGGCCGTTGCGCGCCTGCACGTCGAGCTGGCCCTGCAGCGCACCGAGCTGGAAGTCGGATGGGCCGCCCTGCCAGCCGGCGCTCATGGTCAGCTGGCCCTGGCCGCCACGCAGCTGGCCGCCATAGTCCAGATTCTGCATCAGCCCGCCCAGGTCCTCGCTCTTGACCTGCACGTTGAACTGGCTGCGCGCGGCCTCGCCCATGCCCATCCAGCGGCCATTGACGTCGATCGCCTGCTTGGGCGCGCGGAACTGCAGCTGATCCACGCTCAGGCCGTTGGCCATGGGCCGCGTGCGCAATACCGCCTGGCCGAGCTTGGCCTTGCCGAACTGGAGGTCATCGATATCCAGCGACAGCGGCGGGATCTTGGCCGGATTGGTGTCATTGGCACTGGCCTGGACCCGCGCCGGCAGGGCCACGTCCGGTGGCAGCAGGATCGGAGCGCCATCGCTGGGCGCCTTGACGGGCGTCGGCAGCGACTGCCAGTGCACCCGGCTGAGCTTGCCGACGATGGTGCCGCCTTCGGCATTGGGCACGGTCAGGCCGCCCACCAGCGAGGGGCCGTCCAGGCGCACGTCCACGCTGCTGCTGGTCGGCCGCAGTTGCAGCCGGGTCTGCGGGAATACGCCACCGGCGAGCAGCAGCTGGCCGACCTGCACGTCCACATGCCGCAGCGGCATCGGGTCCTTGCCGTCGCCGCCGTCCGGCGAGCGGGCCAGCGCGATCCACTCCAGCGCATCCAGCGAGCCGCTGCGCCCGTTCACGACCAGCCCACTGGCCGGCGGATCACGATCCACGCGGTCGCTGCCGAGGGTGACCTGCACCCCGGTCTGGTTGTCATGCGTGCGCGCGGCCAGGGCCAGGCGCTGGCCGAAGGCGACATCAACGCGTCCGCTGCCCATCGGCAGCTGTGCGGTGACGTCCGTCGCCAACGGCGTAGCGGCGGGCTTGTCCAGCGGCGCCGGCAGTTCCAGGGTGGTGCCGACCAGATCCGAATGCAGCTTGAGCACGGTGGGCGGCTCGACCTTGCTGCCGGCCGCGACCTTGGGCAGGGTCACCCCGATGGTCCAACGCGAGGTGCCCTGGATGTAAGGCTTGAGCCAGTTCAATTCCGGGGCGCGGTCCAACAGCGCCCCCGCCTCCAGCGAGGCGGTCAGTTCGGATTCGAAGGCCTGCTGCGGATCGCGCACGAACTCACCGGCGCGCAGGCTGAGCAGCCCGTCCTGGCCCTGGTGACGTACCGCCAGGTGCTCCGCATCGAAGCCGCCATGGCCATAACGGGCCGTACCGCGCATGTTGTCGAAGACCAGGTCGAAGCGCTTCTCGGTGAGGGTCGCGCCATTGAGATCGACCGTGCCCTGCAGGTGACCGCGGCCTTCGTCGTGGTGCAGCGGCTGCAGCAGGTCGAAGGTGACCGCGGCCGGTCCCTTCGCGGTGAGATTGTCCAGCGTCTCGCCATAGGTGGCCTGCAACGGGCTCTGCTTGAGCATGGCCAGCAGTGCACCGGCATCGCTACGGCTGCTGGCCTTGACGTACAGATCGGTCTCGCCGAAATCAGGAATGCCGGCATCGAAGTGGTCCACCGCCACCCCGGCCAGGTCGCCCTTGCCATGCAGTTCGAAGCCCGGGCCGATGAAGGCGATATCGGCATCGACCTTGTTCATCGCCGGCCAGTCGTGCTGGAAGCGGATACTGCCGGCGTCGATGTGGCCGGTCGCCTCGAAGCGGCCGTTGTTCTTGTCGAACGGCCAGTCTTCCAGATCCCCGGTCACCAGGCCCACCCCGCCACGCACCTGCCCGGAGACCAGGGCAGCATCCAGCCAATCGGTGGCGGCCTTGCTCATCTTGGAGTGGATCCAGAAACGCTTGGCGGCGGTCATTGGCACATCGTCGATCTTGGCCGCCAGTTCCAGCCAGGGGCGCGTGCCGTTGTTCTGGAACCAGATGCCGCCGCGCACATCGGCGGCGTAATCGGTGCCCTGCACGCGCAGCGCCGGGGTCCCGATCCGCCAGCCGCCGGCCTCGTCGCGCCAGCCCACCAGTCGGCCGGCCAGGCGCACGTCGTGGCGCTCGCCAAAGCCGCTCGGCCAATCGAACTGCATCACCTGCTGCGGTTGCAGATCCAGGGTGAAGCCATCGGCATCGCCGTTGAAGCGCCCGCCCACACCGCTGAGCCCGGGCGAATGCCCGACCGCCGCGAAGCGGATGTCTTCCAGATCCCCCTCGACCGACAGCGGGCCGCCCTGCTCGCCTGCCACCCGCACGCGGGTCATGCGCACCTGCGGTGCGGCCTCATGCAGCCACTCGCGCAGGCCGGGATCGATCCGGTCGGTCAGCGCCAGCCCCCGCAGCAGCGCGGTGGCATCGATGTTGTCGCCAGCCAGCGCGAAGTGCTGCCCGCCGGCCAGCAGCAGCCCGTCCAATTGCTGGGTGCTGCCTTCCATGCCAATCCGCAACCGTGGCGCATCGGCGCGCCAGCCCCCCTGCACCCAGCGCCAGCGTGCACGCAGTTCCAGCGTGTCCAACGCCAGCTGCGGGTGGGTGCCGTCGGCCAGCGTCACGCCGCGCACCTGTACGTTCTGAAGGTCCGCATCGGTGGTGACCATCACCACCCGGTGATCGCGCAGGTCCACCCAGGCATTGAACTCACCGGTGCCCTCCTGCAGGCCGATGCCGCCGAACTGCAGCAGCGAGGCCCACGCCCGGAAGTCGGCCGGGGCGGCCGAGAACCAGGCCTGACCATCGCCGCGCTTGCGCTCGAATTCCAGCACCGCCGTCAGCGGCTGTGCGGACGGGTCGGCCCACGCACGCGCCCCAACCCGCAGGCGCTGGCCGTTGACGCGCAGACGCAGGTCGATCCGCGGCAGCACGGCGTTCACGCCCAACGAGGGCGCATCCACCTTCAAGCGGCCACCGATCACCTGCAGCTCGCCCAGGCGGCGCAGTGTTTCCAGCGGGTCACCTGCACTGGACTGCGGCAGGCCCTGCACGGACCAGCGGCCATCGTCGGCGCGCTGCAGTACCAGCGCCACGCCACGCAGGCGCAGCTCGGTCAGCGAGTGGCCCGGCAGCAGGCCGGCATACATGGACACCAGCACTTCGGCCTCGCCGATGCGCAGGCCCTGCCCTTCACCGATGCGCAGCCCTTTGAGCTGCAGCAGCGGGCCGCGCCGGGTCCAGGCAGTATCCAATGCATCGAAACGCACCGGCTGGCCTGCGCGCGCGCTCAACCACGCCGCCACCTTGTCCGGGTGACGCTCGGCCAGCGGCAGCAGCTGGCTGGCAGTGCCGACCAGCAGGGCCACGCCCACGAGCAGGATCGCCACCGCATACACAGCATGGCGGCGGATCCGGCGCAGGCGCAGGCGGAGCGGTGTGCTCATCGGAACGTGGGGATGCCGGACCGGCCGCGATCAGAGCAGCACGACATCGAACTGCTCCTGCAGGTATTGCTCATCCGCCTGGAAGCGGATGCTCTTGCCCAGGAACTCCTCCAGTTCGGCCACCGCCGAGGATTCCTCGTCGGTGATGCGCGCGACCACCTTCGAGGAGGCGATCACCAGCAGGCGCGCCGCATCGAACTGACGCACCGCCCGGGTGATTTCGCGGAAGATCTCGTACGTCACCGTTTCGGCGGTCTTGATCGAACCCCGCCCGCTGCACTCCGGGCACGGCTCGGACAGCTGGCGCTCCAGGCTTTCCACGGTGCGCTTGCGGGTCATCTCGACCAGGCCCAGCGGCGAGAAGTCGTAGACGGTGGTCTTGGCGTGGTCGCGGGCCAGCGCCTTCTCCAACGTGCGAAGGACCTGGCGGCGGTGCTCGGCATCGTCCATATCGATGAAGTCGATGATGATGATGCCGCCCAGGTTGCGCAGCCGCAGCTGGCGTGCCACAGCCTGCGCGGCCTCCAGATTGGTGCGGAACACGGTCTCTTCGAGGTTGCGCTGGCCCAGGAACGAACCGGTGTTCACATCGATCGTGGTCATCGCCTCGGTCTGGTCGATCACCAGATAGCCGCCCGACTTCAGCGGGACCTGCTTGTCCAGCGCGCGGCCGATTTCATCCTCGACCCCGAACATGTCGAAGATCGGGCGATCACCGCTGTACAGCTCCAGTTTCTCGGCCAGCACTGGCATGTACTTGGCCACGAACGCCTGCAACTGGTTGAAGGTCTCCTTGGAATCCACCTTGACCTTGTCCACATCCTTGCGGATCAGATCGCGCACCGAGCGCAGCGGCAGGCTCAGGTCTTCATAGATCACGCTGAGCGGGGCGGCATCGCGGCCACGGCGCTCCACCACGTTCCATACCCGCGACAGGTAGGCCACGTCTTCGGCGATCGCCTCGGCCGGCTGGCCTTCGGCATTGGTGCGCACGATGTAGCCGTAGCCGCCGTGCTGGGCCGACAGTTCGGTCACCAGGGTTTTCAGGCGGGCGCGCTCGGCCTCGTCCTCGATCCGGGCCGACACGCCCACCACCTTGGACTGCGGCAGCAGCACCATGTAGCGCGAGGGAATGCTGATCTGGGTGGTCAGGCGGGCGCCCTTGGTCCCGATCGGGTCCTTGACCACCTGCACCACGATGTCCTGGCCGTCGCGCAGCAGCTCGACGATCGGCACCGAGGACGGTGGCGGCAACGTGGTGCCTTCGGTATCCGGACTGGCCACCGGGGCCGGGCGGATCACATCGTTGGCGTGCAGGAACGCCGCGCGCTCCAGCCCGACCTCGACAAAGGCCGCCTGCATGCCCGGCATGACCCGCTGCACCTTGCCCTTGTAGATGTTGCCGACCACGCCACGGCGCCAGCCACGTTCGATATGCAGTTCCTGCAGCATGCCGTTCTCGATGACGGCGACGCGGGTTTCCCGCGGGGTGACATTGACCAGGATTTCTTCAGACATGGGCGACTCCCTTCAGTTCAAACGTCTGCAGCAACTGCTCGGTCTGTTGCAGGGGCAAACCCATCACACCCGAATAGCTTCCCGCCAGATGGCGGATATATCGTTCAGCGCCCCCCTGGATCGCATAGGCACCGGCTTTGTCCATCGGCTCGCCACTGGCCACGTAGGCGGCGATCCGATCCTCATCGATCGCCGCGAACGTCACCTCCGAGACCACCAGCACGCCCTGTTCCCGGCCAGCAGCGACCAGCGCCACGGCGGTCATCACCTGGTGGGTGCGCCCGGCCAACGCACGCAGCATCGCGCAGGCGTCGGCCGCATCGGCCGGTTTACCGAACACGCGCCCGTCGAGCACGACTTCGGTGTCCGAGCCCAGCACCACCGCCTCGGGGTCATGGGCGACAAGCGCCCACCCGGCGCGTGCCTTGTCGGCGGCGACCCGCTGCACGTAATCGGCGGCGGACTCGTCGGGCGCACGGACTTCGGGCACGTCAAGCTCAAGCGCCTGGAACGGTCGTTCCAGGCGCGCAAGCAGTTCGTTTCGTCGGGGGGATCGAGAGGCAAGATAAAGCATCGAGGAAGCATAACCTGAGCCTACTGTCTGAATCGCGAGCAACACGCTTGAATCGTGCTCAACCCCATCAAACCTCACGACGCGTTCATCGCCCCGACACCAACCTCAACGTCTTCACAAGGAGATGTACATGCGCCGCCCGTCCCTGTCCCCGTTGCTGCTCGCCCTGTCCCTTGCCCTGGGAGCTTCGATGACCGCCCACGCCCAGTCCCAGCCCACCATCGCCGTGCCGGCTGACGGCACCCTGCTCAACATCTCGGCCAACGCCGAGGCCAAGCGCGTGCCGGACGTGGCCACGCTCTCGGCCGGTGTGGTGACCCAGGCCGTGGACGGCAACAGTGCCATGCGCCAGAACGCCGAGCAGATGACCAAGGTGCTCGCCGCGATCAAGGCCGCCGGCATCGCCGAGCGGGATGTGCAGACCAGCGGGGTCAACCTGAGCCCGCAGTATCGTTACGCCGACAACGAAGCGCCGAAGATCACCGGCTACCAGGCCAGCAATACGGTCAGCCTGAAGGTGCGCGACATCGCCAAGCTCGGCAAAGTGCTTGATGCACTGGCCGCCCAGGGCGCCAACCAGATCAACGGCCCGCAGTTCGAGATCGACCAGCCCGAGCCGGTTTACGACGAAGCCCGCCTGGCCGCGCTGAAGAAGGCCCAGGCCCGCGCCGAAACGTATGCCAAGTCGCTGGGCCTGCGCGTGCGCCGGATCGTGAGCATCTCCGAAAGCGGTGGCGGCAACTTCCGCCCGGTGATGATGCGTGCGGCGGCCGCGCCGATGGCTGCTGATGTATCCACGCCGGTGTCGCCGGGCGAATCGACCGTGTCGGTCAACCTGGACGTGGTGTTCGATCTGGGCCGGTAACACTTCGCAGCAGAGCGGACCAGCCGTCCGCTCCTGCCAAGACATGACGGCGCCTGCGGGCGCCGTCATGCTGTTCGCCGCCGGATCCTGACTGCCAGCCAACTCCCCACCCTGCCCCTGACTTCCGGCCCGTGCCGGGCTCGGGTATTGCTGTCATTGCGCGGCCCCGCCTGACCCCACGCGCCGCGCAGGCACGTTGATGTTCCCGCACATCTGGCAAGGAGAGTGGAGCATGGTCCGTACCCCGTCCCCGGTTGTCCCGCTGCCTATCGAAGCGTCCCGCGTGCTCGGGTGGAGCACTGCCATCGCGGTCCACGCGCTGGCCCTGATGCTGTTGTTGATCCCGGCTACCCAGCCTCTGATCAAGGCACCCCGCGAACGCATGCAGGTGACCTGGGTGCTGCCTCCGCCGCCGCCGGAGATCATCCGTCATCCGCCGGCAGACCCACCGCGGCTCCCCCCGGTGGTGCCCGTGACCACGCAACGCGCGCCGGCACCGGTGCCGCCCCCCACCGCCACCCTCGACGAGGCGCCCGCGGTGGCACCGATGCCGGCCAGCGAGGCCGCCGCACCGGCGCTGGAACCGGCCCCGGCCATGCCGTCGCCCGCCGCAGGAGCCCAACTGCAGTACCGCAGCGCGCCGCCACCACCGTATCCGGTCGCGGCGATCCGCCTGGGCCAGCAGGGGACGGTCCTGCTGCGCATCCGGGTCGACAGCCAGGGCAACCCGGTGGCGGTCAGTATCGAGAAGAGCAGTGGCTCGCGCGTGCTCGACCAGGCCGCACGCCAGCAGGTGCTGCGTCACTGGCGTTTCGTGCCAGCCCTCGTCGATGGGCAGGCCGTCGCCGCCGATGGCCTGGTTCCGGTCGATTTTTCGTTACCGCGCTGAGTGAATGGGAGCCCCGTCAGGGGGCTCCCCATTCACAAACTGAGACGCACAGCATCTTTTCCCAATTAAGCAATTTTTCACTCTTGCGTCACACGACGGAAACCTAGATTGGCGCCGTTGCCACCGTTCTGGTGTCGACTTATTGACATCTAGGTTTTCCCAGTCAGGAGAGAAGCTGTGAAACACCCGACCCAACGCCGCGACGACAGCCGCCGCAATACCCTGGCCCATTCCATTTCCACGATCCTGACCAGCGGCGCGCTGCTGCTGGTAGGGGCCATGGCGTCGTCCTCCGCGTTCGCGCAGGAGCAGGCGACCAACCTTGACCGGATCACCGTCACCGGGTCGAACATCCCCCGCACGAACACCGAAACCCCCTCCCCCGTCCAGGTGGTCACCCGCCAGGAAATCGACCGTACCGGCAAGACCACGGTCGCCGAGTATCTGCAGACCCTGACCGCGGACGGGTCGGGCTCCATTCCCAAGACCTTCGGCAACGGCTTTGCCGGCGGTGGCGCAGGCATCTCGCTGCGCGGCCTGGGCGCCGGCTCCACGCTGGTCCTGTTGAACGGCCGCCGCATGGCGACCTATGGCCTGGCCGATGACGGCCAGAAGGTCTTCACCGATCTGAGCACCATTCCGCTGGATGCGGTCGAGCGCATTGAAGTCCTCAAGGACGGCGCTTCTGCGATCTACGGCTCGGACGCCATCGCCGGCGTGGTCAACATCATCCTGCGCAGCGACTTCAATGGCGCGATCCTGCGCGCCTCCTACGGCCTGTCCGGTGATAGCGATGGCGACGCCAAGAAGGCCACGCTGACCGCCGGTACCGGCGACCTGGCCACCGATGGCTGGAACGCGTTCTTCAGTTTGGACGTGGGCAAGACCGACGCGATCAAGATCAGCGACCGCAAGAACCGCAAGTGGATCGGCACCGGTGATATCCGCCCGTGGGGCTATGGCAACAACGCCCAGTTCCTGGGTGGCGCCGCGCTCTCTGGCGGTACCCGTGGCGGTGTGGGTCCGAACGGTTCGGTGTTCGACGACCGTGCGGTGACGGATGACGATCCGGCCTTCCTCGTCGCGCTGCCAGGCTGCGCCGGCTTGACCACCATCCCCGGCCAGAACGATGTCACTGCCCAGCAGCAGGGCTGCCTGTGGGATCCGGCCCAGCTGTACCGTGACCTGACCCCGGAAGAGAAGTACGTCAACGTGTTTGGTCGCGCCAGCTTCGCCTTCGGCGAGGGCGGTGAGATCTACACCGAAATCGGCTACTCCAAGAAGGAAACCACCTTCAGCAACACGCCCTCCGGCGTATCCGGTGGCTGGGGCTATCCCGGCGGCCCGGTCAACGCCAACAGCGGCGACGGTGCCACGGTGCTCAGCCCGACCCACCCGGACAACCCGATCCCGGGCCAGGCCTCGCGCCTGCGTTACTCGGCCTGGGATGTCGGCCCGCGTGTGACCGAGAACACCAACGAGTTCAACCGCTTCCTGGTGGGCGTCAAGGGCAACTGGGGCGAGTGGAGCTACGACACGGCCTACCTGCATTCGGGCACCGACCTGGTCAACAAGCGTACCGGCTTCCTGAACTACGACGCCGTGCGTTGCGTGCTCGGCAATCCGGCCTGCCCGGCAGGCGTGTGGCGCATCGGCGACAACGCGGGGCTGAACTCACAGGCCCTGTATGACTACATCTCGCCGGACATCAGCGCACGCGCCAAATCCAGCCTGGACATGTTCGACTTCACCGTGTCGCGCAGCCTGATGGACCTGAAGGGCGGCCCGCTCGGCCTGGCGCTGGGTACCGAATGGCGCAAGACCAGCAACAGCCTGACCCCGCAGACGTTCACCGACCAGGGCCAGATCATCGGGCTGGGCTACTCGGCCTACGACGGTACGCAGAACGTCTACGCCGGTTATGTCGAACTGTCCGCCCCGGTGCTGGAGCAGTTGGAACTGTCCGGCGCGGTCCGCTACGACAAGTATGAGAGCGGCGAAGGCAAGGCGACGCCGAAGGTCGGCATCAAGTGGACCCCGGCCGACTGGATCGCAGTCCGCGGCAGCTATGCCGAAGGCTTCCGTGCCCCCAACCCGGCCGAGAACGGCGACGGCGGCCTGGCAGCGTTCTCCAATGCTGCCGATCCCGTGCGCTGCCCCGGCGGCAACCCGGCGCCGGGCGCGAACGATGACGATTGCGGCGCACTGCCGGTCGCCATCATCACCCGTCCCAATGCCGACCTGAAGCCGGAAGAGTCCAAGAGCTACTCGGTGGGTCTGGTGCTGCAGCCGACCTCCAGCACCTCGATGACGGTGGATGCCTGGCAGATCAAGCGCACCAACGAAATCGCCCAGGGCAGTACTGCCGAAGCGATTGCCGCGGGCAACGTGTTGCGTGACAACAACCTGCTCAACGGTGTTCCCGGTACCGGCAGCATCCTGGCCGTCAATACGCAGTACATCAATGCTGCATCGACCCGCGTCCGCGGTATCGATACCGACATCCGTCAGACCTTCGACATCGGTCCTGGCCAGCTGGAGATGGACCTGCAGTGGAGCCATGTGCTCAAGTTCGAGCGCACCGATGCCGACGTGACCGTCGACTATGCGGGCACGCACGGCAACTGCGACGTCACCAACTGCATCGGCACCCCGAAGGACCGCGTCAACTTCGGCACCACCTGGAAGCAGGGTCCGTGGAGCGTCAGCGGCGTGGCCAACTACATCTCCAAGATGGAGAACACCGACTTCCGCGGTCCCGATGGCTCGTATCAGTTCGCCTACGCCGACGGTACCGACGTCGAGAAGATCTCCTCGTTCACCACCTTCGACCTGTCCGGTCGCTGGAACATCACCGAGGCCTTCGAGTTGAACGCATCGGTGCAGAACCTGTTCGACCGCATCGCTCCGCTGGATCCGACCACCTACGGTGGCGTGAACTACAACCCGTTGCACTTCAGTGGCGCGATCGGCCGTTACTTCACCGTCGGTGCCAAGTACACCTTCGAATGAGGTAGCCGCACTTGGGGAACAAGGAGCCCGGGCAGTGCCCGGGCTTTTTGTTGATTGGCCACGCCAGTGGTGCACATCGCAGACAAAAAAAAGCCCCGCATCGCTGCGAGGCTTTTTTTCAAATCTTGGCGCCCGAAGTTGGACTCGAACCAACGACCCCCTGATTAACAGTCAAGTGCTCTAACCGGCTGAGCTATTCGGGCGGGGTGCGCATTGTAGCCCGTTTTTCGCGAGATGTAACCCGTCTGGCGACAACTATTTCACGCGCGGTGATACGGATGGTTGGCCAGCATCGCTGCAGCGCGGTACAGCTGCTCGGCCACCACCAGGCGCACCAGCATGTGCGGCAGCGTCAGCGGGCCGATCGACCATTTCTCATCAGCCATCGCGGACACTTCCGCCGAATGGCCTTCCGGCCCGCCGATCAGGAAGGCCATGTCCCTGCCCTGCCCCCGCCAGTGCTCCAGCCGCTGCGCCAGCTGCTCGGAACTGAGCTGGCGTCCGGGCACATCCAGCGCGACCACATACGCATTTTTCGGCAATGCGGCGATCACGCGCTTGCCTTCGTCATCGGTCGCACGGCGCGCATCGCGGCCTTTGCCGCGCAGGCCGGGCTCGATCTCGACCAGCTCGAACGGCAACCAGTGCGAGAGCCGCTTCTGGTACTCGGCAAAGCCCTGCGCAACCCAGGAGGGCGCGCGCTCGCCGGTGGCGATCAGCCTGGCTTTCATGTCTGTCCTCCGCAGCCACCACAGGCGGCGCCGCAAAAGACAACGGCGCCATCGGCGCCGTTGTCGTGACCGGGCACGCTGCGATCAGCGCGCGTCGTAGTCGTCGTCCGCATCGTCGAGCAGTTCGATCGGCGGCTGGTCGCCCACGGTCCACAGGCGCTCGAGCGCGTAGAACTCACGCACGCGCGGCAGCATCACGTGAACGATCACGTCGCCCAGGTCGACCAGCACCCACTCGGCTTCGCGCTCGCCTTCCACACCCAGCGGCATCACGCCCAGCTTCTTGGCGAACTTCACCACTTCGTCGGCGATCGACTTGACGTGACGGCTGGAGGTGCCCGACGCGATCACCATGTAATCGGCGACGCTGGAGCGGCCGATGACGTCGATCTCAACGAGATCCTTGGCCTTCAGTTCTTCGGTGGCCCCGCGCACGCACTCGAGCAGCTGCAGAACGGAGGGCGCCGGATTGGGCAGTTGGACCTTGATGGTCTGGGGCTGGGCTTGGTTGCTCAAAGCGGGTCAACTCGATAAATGTGGGGCCGATTATACGGGGCGGCGCGCCCGCGCGTATTCACGACGGTGTCGCGCCGTACAGGCGGTGGTCGATGATGTAGCCCGCGACAGCCTCAGGCAGCAGTGGCTGCCAAGGCCCGGCGGCGGCGATCTGCGCGCGCACCGCGGTGGCCGATTCCTCGCGCAATGGGGCCTGCAGGCGCATCAGGCGCCCGGCCGGCGCGCTGAACAGCTCACGCTCGTGACTGGCCCAGCGCCCTTCCAGGGCCTGCGCCAGCACCGGGTCGCAAGCGGCGGCCAGGGGACTGCCGGGGCGATCGGCGACGATGAAATGCGCCAGCTCGAACAGCGCGTCCCATTCGTGCCAGCTGGGCAGGGCCAACAGGCTGTCGGCACCGACCAGCCAGGCGATCGGCTGGCGCGGGCCCAGCTCGGCGCGCAGCTCGCGCAGGGTATCGACGGTATAGGACGGCACACCGGGCTGGCGCTCGGCCCGGTCCAGCTCGCGCCGGTCCAGCAGCAGGCCGGGCTCATCGCCGATGGCCAGGGCGAGCATGGCCAGGCGCTGCGCGGCATCGGCGCCGGGGGCGGCACGGTGCGGTGGATCGGCGGCGGGCAGCAGGCGGACGGCGACCTGCAACTGGTCGCGTGCGGCGCGGGCAATGGCCAGATGGCCCAGATGGACGGGATCGAAGGTCCCGCCGTAATAGATGCGCAGCCCCATGGGCTCAGGCCCGGGCGAGCAGGCGCACGGCGCGGGCTTCGGAGACGGCGATCAACAGCCGCTCCAGCGCCAGCCAGGCGTCGCCATCGGCGCGCCCCTTGGCGATGCGGTCCACCAGCCCCGCCTCGGCCACGAAACGCTCCCAGCGCTTGACCTCGGGGTGACGCTGCAGCGCGCGCTTGAACGGCGCCTGCCGCGATTCCCAGATGCCACGGCTCTTCATTTCCGCGGCCAGGTTGCCGCCCCGCGCCTGTACCCGCGCCAGACCGGCGGTGGAGAGCAGCTCGCGGATCACGATCGGCGTCAGCGCCGCCACCGCTTCACCTTCGGCACGCAGGCCGGCGATCATGCGCAGCACGGCCGCAGGCTGGCCCGAGAAGGTCGCCTCGACCAGACGGAACACGTCATAACGGGCGGCATCGGCCACCAGCGATTCCATGGTGTCCACATCCAGGGTCTGGCCGTCGGCCAGCAGCGCCAGCTTGTCGATCTCCTGGGCGGCGGCCAGCAGATTGCCTTCCACCCGTTCGGCCAGGCGCTGCACGGCCTGCGGGTCGGCGCGCAGGCCCTTGCCACGCAGCCGGCGTTCGATCCATTCGGTCAGCTCGTGCGGCTTGATCGCCCAGGCCACCGAGATCACCCCGGCGCGGCCAACGGCATCGGCCCACTTGGTCTGGTGCGCCTTGCTCCATTCATTGCAGGTGATCAGCAGGATCACGTCCGGCGCCGGGTTGGCACAGAACTGACTGATCACTTCGGCGCCTTCCTTGCCCGGCTTGCCACTGGGCAGGCGCAGTTCCATCAGGCGACGTGCACTGAACAGGCTGGGCGCGTTGAAGCTGGCATCGAGCTGGTGCCAGTCGAAGTCACGGCCATCGGCATCGAAGACTTCACGCTCGTTGACGCCATCGGCGCGTGCCCGCGCCCGCACCGCATCGGCCGCTTCCAGCACGCGCAGCGTTTCCGGACCGGCGATCAGGTAGACCGGGGCCAACGGCTGGCTGGCCGGTTGGCTGGCAAGCTGTTCGGGGCGCAGTTCCATCCGGGCAGGCCGATCCGCAGGCGGACCGGGCTCAGCGCCCCTGCGGGACGACGGCGGGGACCGCCGGCGTCGGGGTCGTCGAGGTCGGGCTTGCCGGGGTCGCCGCCGGGATCTCAACCGGCGTTTCCACCGGGGTCGTACCGGGCTTGGCCGGGGCGCGGCCATGCTCCAGTTCGGCGCGGACCACGCTGTCGATACGGCGCATGATCGACGCAGACATCTCACGGCGCAGTTCGTCGGCGAGGATTTCGCGTTCGGTCGTGGTACCGGTGGCGTCGGTCGGCGGCGACACGTAATCGCGCGAGAGTTCGATCACCTGCTGCGGCACCAGCTCGCTGCCGTCTTCGCGGCGGAAGATGAAGATCACCGCATAGCGCAGGCTGTACTCCTGGGCACGGCCCTGGGCATCGATCGCGATCGGCAGATCGCCCCAACGCTCGGACAACACCTGCAGCTGCGACGCCGGGCCCGTGCTGTCGGCATCGGCCAGCTGCGCCCCGGAGGCCTGCAGGCCACGGCGCAGCAACTTGACCAGTTCGCTGTAGGGCGCGGTGGAGACCACCTGCACCGCAGCCGTATCGGCCGGCAGCATCAACTTGTTGCGCAGATGGAAGCCGCACCCGGCAAGGGTTGCGGTCAGGACAAGGGCAAGCAGGAATCGGGTCATGGATACAGTCTGTAGGAGCCGGGCGGTCGCGGCAACAAGCAGTGATCGTGCCGGATGCCGCGTGAACAGGACTTGATACCGGACGGCCCACGGGGCGTGCCCGCCATCGGCCCATGGAGATCGGTGCCACCGGGCGCGCAAGGCCCCCGGTGGCACGACAGGATCAGCCCTGCGGGGCCGCCACGATGTTCACGATCTTGCCCGGCACGATGATGATCTTGCGCACGGTCAGCCCTTCCAGGAACTTGGCCGCGTTCGGCTCGGCCAGGCCCAGGGCTTCGATCTGATCACGCGGCGCATCCGCAGCGACGTCGATGGTGCCGCGCAGTTTGCCGTTGACCTGCACCGCCAGCGTCACCGCATCGCGCACCAGCGCCGCCGGATCGGCCTCGGGGAACGCCTGGTCTTCCAGCAGTTCCTCGGCGTGGCCCAGCACCTGCCACAGCGCATGACTGGCATGCGGCGTGATCGGGTTGAGCAGCAGCACGGTGGAGCGCAGCGCTTCCTGGCGCACCGCACGGCCCTGCTCGCTGACGTCATCGAACTTGGCCAGCGCGTTCATCAACTCCATCACCGCGGCGATCGCGGTGTTGAAGCTGTGGCGGCGACCGTAGTCGTCGCCGACCTTGCCGATGGTTTCATGGGTCTTGCGGCGCAGCGCCTTCTGCTCGGCGTTCAGCGCGGCCACGTCCAGCGCCGGGGCGGCGCCATCAGCGGCATGCTTCTGCACCTGGGCCCACAAGCGGCGCAGGAAACGGGCCATGCCATCCACGCCGGCTTCGTTCCACTCCAGCGATTGTTCCGGCGGCGCGGCGAACATCGAGAACAGGCGCACGGTGTCGGCGCCGTACTTGCCCACCATCACCTGCGGGTCCACGCCGTTGTTCTTGGACTTGGACATCTTCTCGGTGCCGCCGATCACCACCGGCTGGCCGTCGGCGATCAGGGTCGCCCCGACGATGCGGCCGCGCTCGTCACGCTGCACATCCACATCGGCCGGGTTGATCCAGTCCTTGGAGCCGTCCGGGTTCGGGCGATAGTAGGTTTCGGCGATCACCATGCCCTGGCACAGCAGGTTCTGCGCCGGCTCGTTGCTGTCCACCATGCGCGCATCACGCAGCAGCTTGTGGAAGAAACGGAAGTACATCAGGTGCAGGATCGCGTGCTCGATACCGCCGATGTACTGATCCACCGGCAGCCAGTAGTTGCCGCGCTTGTCGACCGCGTCACGGGCACCCGGCGAGGTGTAACGCGCGTAGTACCAGCTCGATTCCATGAAGGTATCGAAGGTGTCGGTCTCGCGCTCGGCCGCGCCGCCGCAGTCCGGGCAGGTGGTCTTGCGCCATTCCGGATCGGCCTTGATCGGCGAACCGGTGCCGACGAAGTTGACGTTCTCCGGCAGGATCACCGGCAGCTGCTCTTCCGGCACCGGCAAGGCGCCGCACTTGGGGCAGTAGATCACCGGGATCGGGCAGCCCCAGTAGCGCTGGCGGCTGACGCCCCAGTCACGCAACCGGTAGTTCACGCGGCGCTGGCCCTGGGCCTTGCGCTCGAAGCGCTCGGCCAGTGCCTCGAAGGCCCCCTGGAAATCCAGGCCGTCGAACTCGTCGGAGTTGACCAGCTCGGTCTCGCGGGTCTTGTCGCCGTACCAGTCCTGCCAGCGCGTGGCGTCGTAGGCGCTTTCTTCCTTGCGCAGCGACTTCAACGCGATGACCTGGCGGATCGGCAGGCCGTACTTGTTGGCGAATTCATTGTCGCGCTGGTCGTGACCGGGAACGGCCATCACCGCGCCGGTGCCGTAGCCCATCAGCACGAAGTTGGCGACCCACACCGGCACCTGGGCGCCAGTGACCGGATGGATGGCGCGCAGGCCGGTATCCATGCCGCGCTTTTCCTGGGTCTCCAGTTCGGCTTCAGAGACGCCGCCCTGTTTCATCTCGGCCAGCAGCGCGGCCAGTGCCGGGTTGGACTTGGCCGCGTGCTGGGCCAGCGGGTGTTCGCCGGCGATCGACACGAAGGTCACGCCCATCACGGTGTCCGGACGGGTGGTGAACACGCGCAGCGGGTCCAGCGTGCTGCCGTCGGCGTCACGCACGTCGAACTGGATCTCCAGCCCTTCCGAGCGGCCGATCCAGTTGCGCTGCATGGTCTTGACCGAATCGGGCCAGCCCGGCAGTTCATCCAGGCCGTCCAGCAGTTCCTGGGCGTAATCGGTGATGCGCAGGAACCACTGCGGGATCTCACGCTTTTCCACCAGCGCGCCGGACCGCCAGCCGCGGCCGTCGATGACCTGCTCGTTGGCCAGCACGGTCTGATCGATCGGGTCCCAGTTCACCACCGCGTTGCGGCGGTAGGCCAGGCCCTTGCGCATCAGGCGGGTGAACATGCGCTGCTCGTGCACGTAGTACTCGGGCGTGCAGGTGGCGAACTCGCGCGACCAGTCGATCGCATAGCCCATGGCCTTGAACTGGCCCCGCATGTGCTCGATGTTGGCGTAGGTCCACTTGGCCGGCGCGGTCTTGTTCTTGATCGCCGCGTTCTCGGCCGGCAGGCCGAAGGCATCCCACCCCATCGGCTGCAGCACGTTGTGGCCGGTCATCCGCTTGTAGCGGCTGATCACGTCACCGATGGTGTAGTTGCGCACGTGGCCCATGTGCAGCGCACCGGACGGATACGGCAGCATCGAGAGGCAGTAGAACTTCGGCTTCTCCGAAGTCTCGGTGACCTCGAAGGCACGGGTGGCATCCCAGTACTGCTGGGCGGCGGATTCAACCTGCTGCGGATCGTAAACGTTGGGTTCGACGCTGGTCATAAAAACGCTAGTGCGGCGGCAAAGCGGCACAGGGTACCGCAGTGCGGCAAAGGGCTCCAATCGACGCGGCCCACCGTCGCGACCAAACCTGTCATCTCATTGAATTGACTGGGGATTGGTGAAATACGTCAGCCCGCGCCGCGCGCCACGGCGCGGGCCGGGGCGCAGCAACGGCGGCGGCTGTGCTCAGGCGCGACGCGTGGAGGGGGCCAACGGCAGCACCGCCACCAGCCAGACCAGCCATACCCCGAAGGCCACGCGCTGGGCCATCGGGGCCGGCAGCAGGGCCTGCAGCGCGAACGCGGCAAGCAGCACGCCCACCCCGCAGGCCAGGTGCAGGCCGCCCACGGCACGCCATGCCGGCAGCCGCAGCGCGCCGATCCCGGACATCACCGCGCCCGGCACGAAGGCCAGCACCCACACCATCCAGGCACTGGCGTGGTACTGGCTGGCCGGGTTCTCCAGATCGCGGGTATCCAACGGCAGCACGCCCATCGCGGTGAAGCCGACCCCGGCCAGCATCAGCAACTGCGCACCGACCCGCATCGACCACGGCGCGGTGCGCGGCACCCGCAGCAGCAGGCGCAGCGCGACGAGGCTGGCGAGCAGGCCGGGCAGCGCGAAACCGAGAATGTTGAACGCCCGCGCATGCGGCACGTCCATCGCCCCGAGCAGCGCGACCGGATGGCCGACCGGATCGAACAGCGGCAGGGCCGCGCCGAAGCCCAGCACCGCGCCCACGAACAACACGGCGGCGGCAATGCCGAGCCCACCTTCCCAACGTTGGATTCCCTGCATGCTGCTCACCCGGCTGCGTCTGAAGGCCCGCATTGTCGCTGTTCCAACGCGAATCCGCCCGGTGGGGTTGCGTCCGGCCGCGGGCGGCACCATACACTTCCTCTCCAGTTTCCCGTTGATTTGAAACCATGAGCGATCTGCCCCACGTCTTTGACGCCACCACCGAGACCTTCGAGACCGAGGTGCTGCAGAAATCCCTGCAGACCCCCGTGCTGGTCGATTTCTGGGCCACCTGGTGCGGCCCCTGCAAGACCCTGGGCCCGATGCTGGAAAAGCTGGCCGGCGAATACCACGGCGCCTTCGAGCTGGCCAAGGTCGATGTCGACAAGGAGCAGCAGATCGCCGCGGCGTTCCAGATCCGCTCGGTGCCGACCGTGTTCCTGGTCAAGGGCGGACAGATCGTGGACGGTTTCCCCGGCGCCGTGCCGGAAGGCCAGCTGCGCGAGTTCCTGACCCAGCACGGCGTGGTCCCGCTTGAAGCGGCCCCGGACGAAGCGGAAACCGTCGAAGCGCCGCCGCTCGATCCGCAGGCCCAGGTGGATGTGCTGCGTGCGGCGATTGCCGCCGAACCGGACAAGGAAGAGCTCAAGCTCGACCTGGCCCTGGCCCTGCTGCAGACCGGGGCCACCGCCGAGGCCACTGCCCTGATCGACGCGCTGCCGGCCAACCTCTCCACCGATGACCGCGCCGTGCGCGCCCGCGCCCGCCTGGACTTCGCCAGCGCCCTGCAGGACGCCCCGGCTCCCGAGGTGCTGGAGGCGCGCATCGCGGCCAATGGCGACGATCTGCAGGCACGCCACCTGCGCGGCGTGCAGTTGCTGCTGTCCGGGCAGGATGCTGCCGCGCTGGAGCAGTTCCTGGACATGCTGCGCCGCGACCGCAGCTACGACGACGGCCGCCCGCGCAAGCTGCTGATCGATGCCTTCAAGGTGATCGAGGATGAAGACCTGGTCGGCCAGTACCGCCGCCGGATGGCCTCGCTGCTGTTCTGATCGGCCCCGGCCAGCGCCTTTCGGGGCGCTGGCCCAACGAAGCCGTCCATACAGACCGGCAACTTCGATGTGTGACGTGAGTCACGTTCAGAAACCCTGCACGACTCCCGGGCAATAATGCCGCCGCGGCCCACTGGAGGCTGCGATCCATCGGGGAGGATGAGGTCTGGGCCATGGCGGCCTACTTGGCTGCGCCCCGCCTTGCAGGGCCGTGAATGACCGTGAGATTGACCCGATTCCTCCGCTTCCCGATGGCCGCCCGCCTGTTGGTGCTGGCCGCCATGATGCTGTCTGCCGCGCCGGTCCTGGCGCAGGACTGGACCTACCGGGTCCGCCCCGGCGACACGATCTGGGACCTCAGTGCCCGCTACCTGAAGCCGTCCATCGCCTGGGAGCAGTTGCAGTCGCACAACGGCATCGCCGATCCCTACCGCCTGCCGCCCGACAGCCAGCTGCGTTTCCCCGTCGCCTGGCTGCAGGTGCAGCCCGCCCCGGCGCGGGTACTGGCCGTACGTGGCCCGGTGCAGAGCCAGGCCGACGGCCAGCCCCTTCGCGAGGTCATCGAAGGCGACCTGCTGCGGATCGGGCAGGAACTGGTCACCGGCGAGGATGCCAGCGTCACCGTGGTCTTTGCCGATGATTCGCGGCTGCAGCTGCGCGAGCGTTCGCGCCTGCGCTTCGACCAGCTCTCCCGCTACGGCCGCACCGGCATGGTCGATACCCGCCTGCGCCTGGAACAGGGGCGCGCCAGCAACCGGGTGACCCCGGCCAACGGCCCGGCCTCGCGTTACATCATCGATGCGCCGACGGCGACCAGCAGCGTACGTGGCACCGTGTTCCGGGTCAGCGCCGGCCAGGATGGCCGGGGCGCGGCCACCGAAGTGCTGGAGGGCCGCGTGCAGGTCGGCAACCGCCGCGGCCAGCGCCTGGTCAGCCGCGGCCAGGCCACCCGCAGTCCCTCGCTCGATGCACGCCCCGCCGGCCTGGAGGCGCTGCTGCCCGCGCCCGTGTTGTCCAGCGAGCCGCAGCGGCTGGCCACCCTGCCCGCGGCGCTGGCCTGGCAGCCGGTGCCAGAGGCTGCCGGGTACCGGGTCGAGGTCGTGCGCGCCGACCAGCCGGAGGTCCTGCTGTTCGCGCGCGATACCGATACCACCGCACTCACCCTGCCCGATCTGCCGCCGGGCGAGCTGCGCCTGCTGGTCCGCGCGGTCAGCGCCGAACAGGTCGAAGGGCTGGATGCCGAGCAGGCGTTCCAGGTGCGTGACCAGCCGGTCGCGCCGCTGACCGTGCGGCCGCTGCATGGCCAGACCCTCAACAGCGCGCGGCCGCGCTTCGAATGGACCCGGGTGGCCGGGGCCGAGCGCACGGTGCTGCAGATCGCCCGCGATCCGCAGTTCCTCCCTCTCCTGCTCGAACAGGACACCCGCGCCACCCACCTGCGTCCCGTCCTGGACCTCCCCCCGGGCGAGTATGTGTGGCGCGTGGCATCGGTGGATCGCAACGGCGACCGCGGGCGTTTCGGGCAGCCGCTGCCGCTGACCATCACCGACGAACCGGTCGACCCGGCGCTGCAGCCGCCCGAGGCCGCCAACGGCCAGCTGACGCTGCGCTGGCAGGCCGGCGAACCCGGCCAGCGCTATCGCGTGCAGCTGGACCGTCGTGGCGACTTCCGTGCCCCGCTGCTCGATCAGGAACTGGCCCAGCCGGCGGTCTCGATCAAGCGCCCCTGGCGCGGCACGCTGCACGTGCGCGTGCAGTACATCGATGAGGACGGTTACGCCGGTCCCTTCTCGCCGGCCCAGCAGATCGACCTGCCGTGCCGGACCTGTTACGCCACCGGGGGCGGTGCGCTGTTGTTGTGGCTGCTGCTGTGACGCCCCTGCACCTGCCCTGGCCGCAACGCATCGCGCTGGCCGCACTGGTCGGCGCGCTGGCGGTCGTGGCCAGTCACTGGCAGTGGTTCTGGAAACAGGATGAGGTGGTCTACGACGCCTACGTCGGCGGCTGGGAATACACGCCCGATGCGCGCCTGCTGATCGTGGCCATCGACGACAACAGCCTGCAGCAGCTGGGCCAGTGGCCGTGGCCGCGCGGTACCCACGCGCGCCTGCTGGACCGGCTGACCGACGCCCGCGCCGCGCGCGTCGTGCTGGACCTGATGGTGTCCGAACCGGACCGCCAGGACAGTACCCAGGATGCCGAACTGGCCGCGGCGATCCGGCGCAACGGGCAAGTGGTGCTGCCGGTGCTGGCCGCGCCCGCCAGTGGCCCGCGCATGGCCGAAGAGCTGCTGCCGATTCCGCTGATCGCCGCCAACGCGGCGAGTCTGGGTCACAGCGACATCGAAGTGGACGGCGATGGCGTCGCCCGCGGCCTGTACCTCACTGCCGGCATCGGCTCACCGCACTGGCCGGCGCTTGGCTTGGCGCTGGCGGGCACGCACGGCCCGCTGCCCGGGCTGCACGATGATCAGCCGGACCTGGTGTCGCCGTACCAGTGGCGCCGCGACCACTACGTGCGCCTACGCTACGCCGGTCCGCCCGAACGCTTCCCGCAGGTCTCCTACGCCGATGTACTCAACGGCGAGGTCGATCCGGCGCTGCTGCGCGGCCGCCTGGTGCTGGTCGGCATGACCGCCAGCGGCATCGCGACGCGCCTGCTGACCCCGACCACCCGCGAGCGCTGGATGAGTGGCAGCGAGTACCAGGCCAACGTCGCCTCGATGCTGCTCGCCGACAAGGTGATCCATCCCTTGCCGTTGGCATGGCATAGCGCCCTCTCCGGGCTGCTGGTGGCCGTGTGCTGCCTGTTGTTGACCCTGCCGCGGGCGTGGCTGAGCGGCGTGCTCGCCCTGCCGTTGACGCTGCTGTCGAGCTTCGTGCTGCTGCGCGCCGGCAACCTGTGGTTCGCGCCGGCCGCCGCCTTGATCGGCATGCTGGCGGTGATCCTGTCCTGGACGCTGTGGCGGGTCAGCGCCTGGCGCCGCCAGGCCAACAGCGATGCACTCACCGGGCTGGGCAACCGGCTGCGCTTCGAGCAGACCCTGCAGGCCGAGCACGATGCCGGCCGCCGCAGCGGACGGCCGCTGAGCCTGGTGTTGATCGACGTGGATCACTTCAAGCGCCACAACGACGATTTTGGTCACCAGGCCGGTGACACCGTGCTGCGCCGGATCGCGCAGGAGATCCGGGCGCACGCGCGCCGGCCGCGCGACATGGCCGCGCGCTTTGGCGGCGACGAGTTCGCGCTGATCCTGCCCGACACCACGCCGGAAGGCGCAGTGCAGGTGGTGCAGGACCTGGTCGCACGGGCGCAGGCGCTGGAAATTCCCGCCGGCCGCGGCACGACCACGCACATCACGGTCACCGTCGGCGTGTTCACCCGGGTGCCGACGCCCGGCACCGAGCCGCGGCACTTCTTCGAAGGCGCCGATGCCGCGCTGTACCAGGCCAAGGCCGCCGGACGGAATGGGTATGCGGTCGATGATGGCGGGCTGGGCTGATACGCCCACGGCACCCATACGCAGGCGAATGGTAGACTCCCGTCACCCTCAGCACTGAGATGCACTCCGAATGAAGGCCTCCGTCTTCCGCCTTGGCCTCAACCTGTGGCCGCCGTTCCTGTTCACGGGCATCCACGTGACAACGGTCAGTCCGGATTATCGCCATGTGCGCGTCGAACTGCGCATGCGCCCGTGGAACCGCAACTACGTGGGTACCCACTTCGGTGGCAGCCTGTTCGCGATGACCGATCCGTTCTGGATGCTCACCGTGATGCAGAACCTGGGGCGCGATTACTACGTCTGGGACCGTGCGGGGGAGATCGAATTCCTCAAGCCGGGCCGCGGGACGGTGGTTGCCGAGTTCCGGCTGGACGAGGCGCTGCTGGATCAACTGCGTGCCGCCACGGCCAGCGGGGAAAAGTACCTGCACTGGTTCAGCAATGACATTGTCGATGCGAACGGCGAGGTCATCGCCCGCGTGCGCAAGCAGGTGTACCTGCGTCTCAAGCCCGAGGCGCGCCAGCGCGCAGGGTGAGACTTGGCGCGCTGCTATGCTCGCGCGCCGGATTCACGCCACGGAAGACCATGCGCCTGCGCCTGCTGCTGACCCCATTGCTGTTCGTCGTCCTGCCCGCCGCCGCACAGGAGCTGCGGATCCCGCCGGTCGACTATCCGGTCCTGCCGGCTCACGCGGCCAAAGCCGAGGGCTTCGTGCCGTCCGGCTGGCGCATCGATCAGCAGCTGCGTGGCGATCTCAACGGCGACAGGCGCGATGATCTCGTTCTGGTGCTGCGCCAGCAGGACGCGCGCAACATCGTCGAACACGATGGCTTCGGCATCAGCCCGCTGGACAGCAATCCACGCATGCTCGCCATCGCCTGGGCCACGCCGGCCGGCTACACGCTCGCTGCGCAGAACCACACGCTGATCACCCGTCACGAGGCGCCGAACCTCTCGGATGTGTTTGAAGACGGCGACGGCGTCTCGATCGTGGGCGGCACACTGCGCACCACGCTGTTCTTCTTCTCCAACGCTGGCAGCTGGTCCACCGGTTCTGCCAGCTACACCTTCCGCTGGCAGAACGGTGCCTTCGCATTGATCGGCTATGACCGCGACTCGATGATGCGCAACTCCGGTCAGACCGAAAGCCTGAGCATCAATTACTCGACCCGCCGCGTGCGCCATGCCGAAGGCAGCATCGAATCGGACCAGGACACCGTGCGCTGGGAGACCCTCACCTCGCCACGCCGCTGGACGCTGGAGACGGTGGGCGATGGCAGCGACTTCGACCCCTTCGCCCCGGCGCAGGATCGGTAAGCACCGCGTCGCCGCACGCCCCTTATCGTGCGGGCGCGCGCATCGGCACCTGCAGCGTCGGCCCGGCCTCGTCCATCACCACGCGCCGCTCTACCTGCAGCCACTGGCCATCGTCGCTGAGCACCGGCGTGCGGGTGGGCGAACGCAGCGCCTCGGGCAAGCGCTTCAGCGTCTCCGACGACGTCGTGGGCTGCTGCCGCAGCCAGCGCTGCGCGGCGACCAGGCGCAGCATCGCCGCGGCGTCCTGCGGCCGGCCGGCATACTGCCGCATGTCCGGCCCGCCGATGTTGGCCACGGCACAGCCCAGTGGATTGGCGATGCAGGCAAAGCGATCCTGCGCGGGCGCGGGAATGGGCGTGGGCGCGTCGCGCGCTGCCACCAGTTCTGCACTGGCGGCGCACGCCCACGCATAGCGGGGCGCCATGCGCGCCAGAGTGCGCGGCACATCCAGCAACAGGCGATGGCCGTCCGGGTTCCCAGTGGACGGCCGCACGCCCGCCCCAGCCAACGCGAACTCACCGCGCATCGCCGTGCACAGGCTCTGCTGGCCGGCCGTCATCGGCGCCAGTGCCGCCGCGCAGACTGCAGGCAGTGCAGCGTCGGCGGGCAGTTCAACCAGCATGTCCGCCAGCAGCCGCGCGTTGCTCTCCACCATCGCCGCGCCGATCATGCTGGTGATCAGCGTATCGCCCTGCCCCGTCATCGCCCGACCACTGAGGATGTCCGCGCAGGCACCGGCAAGTGCGGTGCCACTGTGGCCCCGCACATGCGCAAGTGCGTGGGCTGAGAGCGGATCGAGCACCGGCTGAAAGACGGGCAGCGGCACTATCGGGTCGGTCCCGAACGGCTCGAACGGGGAGACGAAATGACCGTAGCCGGCCAGCGCGGCCACGCGCTGGTGAAGCGCATCGTGACCGGCATGCGTGGCGGCGAACCCCTCAGGGTCCGCACGCACCGCTGCAAGACAACCGACACCCCGGCGGCCACAACGCGCCAGCGCCGGCAGCGGGACCGCAGGGAACCGCCCTTCCGCGCTGGACGCTACCGGCCGCTGGCCAGGCGTGCCGTTTCGCCAGCGCTCGACATCCTGTGCCATCAGGGCCTCGCGCCCGCGGGCATCCAGGCCGTCGTAGCGCAGGGTCCACAACGCACTGAAGCCGTTCTCACCGGGCCGGGGCAGCGGCGCCTGCAGCAGCCGCATCGCCTCACGCTGCTCGGCCGGCAGCGGCCAGAAGCGCGAGGCCGCCCAGAGCCCCGCCACGGCCAGCACCAGGCTCAGGATCGAGATGCCCACCCATTTCAGTCCATTCCTCACCACTGCATTCTCCCCAGACCCCGCGTCCTGCGGGGATGGGCAGCGTAAACCGGGCATCGCCACCGCTACAATGCGCAGATGTCGCCCGAAGCCCCCCAACTCGTTCCGCGTCCCTCCCTGCAGCGCCTGTTCCTCACCGGCCTGCTGACCCTGCTGCCGATCTGGCTGACCTGGGTGGTGGTCAAATTCGTGTTCGTGCTGCTCTCGGGCATTTCCAGCCCGCTGGTGGTGCCGCTTTCCGAGCAGATCGCCGCCTCGTTCCCGCATTACCTGGGCTGGATCAAGGTCGAGTGGATGCAGGACATCATCGCCCTGGCCGCCACGCTGCTGGTGATTCTCTCGGTGGGCGTACTCAGCCGCCGCGTGATCGGCCAGCGCCTGCTGCGCTGGTTCGGTGCGGTGATCAAACGCATTCCATTGGCCAGCATCATCTACGACAGCGCCAAGAAACTGCTGGACATGCTGCAGACCGAACCGGGCAGCACGCAGCGTGTGGTGCTGATCGACTTCCCGCATCGCGACATGAAGTCGGTTGGCCTGGTGACGCGGGTGATGAAGGAAGAAGGCAGCGGCCGCGAGCTGGCCGCGGTATACGTACCCACCACCCCCAATCCGACCTCGGGCTATCTGGAAATCGTGCCGGTGGAGCTGCTCACGCCCACCGACTGGACCGTGGACCAGGCGATGAGCTTCATCATCTCCGGCGGCGCGGTCGCCCCGGAAACCATGCCGTTCACCCGCGCCGGCGATCGTTGAGCATCGCGGCAGCAGCATGCTGCCGCAGCTGACTGGGCGCCGTACATGACAAACCTGACCGGGGGCCGATGCTGGCCGTACGCAGGCGAATCGGGCAAGCTCCCGTGTCTGTGCGTTTACGGAAACAGCCGATGCCCCACCCCGCCCGCGCCCTGGCGCTTGCCATCGCCGTACTGATGGCCTTCAGCGCTGCCGCTCCGGCCGAAGCTGCCAAGAAAAAGGCCACCCGGCCCGCCGCGACGCAGTCCCGGCCCGCCGCCAAGCCCAAGGCCAAGCCGCGTGCGCGCCCGGCCGCCGCCCCGGCCCGCCAGCCGCTGGTGCGCCAGCAGACCAAGGCCGCGCAGCTGGACCGGATCTACGATGAGTACTGGGATGCCTCGATGCGGCTCAATCCGCTGCAGGCCACCTTCCAGGGCGACAGCCGGCACAACGATCAGCTGCCCAACATCCTCTCTGCCGCCTACCGCCAGCAGTCGCATGACTTCACCGTGGAGTGGCTGGGCAAGGTCGAGAAGATCGGGCCGGACGGCCTGACCGGCCAGGATCTGCTCAGCTACGAAATCTTCGTTCGCGACGCGCGGATGTCGCTGGCCGCCGAGCAGTTCCCTGGCTGGATGCTGCCGGTAAGCCAGTACTACAACCTCGGCAGCATCATGGCCATTCTCGGCTCCGGCTCCGGTGCGCAGCCGTTCAACACGGTGCAGGACTATGATGGCTGGTCGCGCCGCTCGCTGGGCATTCCGGCCCTGTTCGAGCAGGCCATCGCCAACATGCGCCAAGGCATGGCCGCCGGTGTGGTGCAGCCGCGTGACCTGATGGAAAAAGTACTCCCGCAGCTGGATGCGGTGATCAAGCCGACCGCGGAAGAGAGCATCTTCTGGGCGCCGGTGCGCAACCTGCCCGAAGATTTCCCGGCGGCCGACAAGGCGCGCATCACGGCCGAATACAAGCGCATGATCGAGTTCCGCATCATGCCGTCCTATCGCGCCCTGCGCGGCTTCATCGCAACCGAGTACCTGCCGGCCGCGCGCAGCACCGATGGTCTGGCCGGCCTGCCCGGCGGCAGGGCCTGGTATGCACAGACCATCGTGCAGAGCACCGCATCCACGCTGACGCCCGAACAGATCCATGCCCTGGCCGAACAACGCGTGGCCACGCTGCAGGCGCAGATCGCCACGATCATGAAAGACAGCAAGATCCGTGGCTCGCAGCAGAAACTGCTGCGCACCATGCGCACCGACCGCGACTTCCAGTACGCCAACGCCGATGCGCTGCTCAACCGGTACAAGCAGCTGCAGCGCCAGGTCAACGCCCGCCTGCCGACGCTGCTCGGCACGCTGCCCAAGGCCCCGATGGAGATCCGCGCGGTCGAGCCCGAACGCGCGGCCACCGCCGGCGCGGTGAGCTACCAGCAACCATTGCCGGACGGGATGCGCCCGGGCGTGCTGTACATCAACACCGGCGATCTGCCGAGCCGCCGCCGCTGGTCCGCACCGATGCAGTTCCTGCACGAGGGCATCCCTGGCCATCACGTGCAGCTGGGCCTGCAGCAGGAGCTGGACAAGCTGCCACGCTTCCGCCGTCTGGGCGGCGATATCGCCTTCGTGGAGGGCTGGGGCCTGTATGCCGAGTCGCTGGGCGAGCAACTGGGCGTCTATCAGGATCCCTACGAGCGGATCGGCTATCTGCAGGCCGCGCTGACCCGTGCCGCGCGCATGTCCGCCGACACCGGCGTGCACGCGCAGGGCTGGAGCAAGCGCCAGGCCGTGGACTATCTGGTCAAGACCGCGGACATGAGCGCCAGCGATGCCACCGCCGAAGTGGAGCGCTTCATGGCCCTGCCCGGGCAGACCCTGGCCAATGGCCTGGGCGAACTGAAGATGATGGAGCTGCGCGACAAGGCCAAGGCCTCGCTGGGGGCACGCTTCGACGCGCGCCGCTTCCATGAGGAAGTGCTGCGCGATGGTTCGATGCCGCTGGACATCCTCGATGCCAAGATCGCCCGCTGGATCGCCAACCAGAGTGGCGCGGCCACGCCCGCGCCCTGAGCCCTGAAGGAAACCGAGCATGCACATCGTCCGGCATCTGCGTGTGTGGATCAGCGCGATGTGCATCGCCGGGAGCGGTAGCGGCGCCGTCATCGCAGCGCCGGTGCTGACGCCCCCGGATCCGGGCATCGATGCGCTGATGCAGCGCTACGACGGCCAGGTTCCCGGCGCCGCGGTGCTGGTCCTGCACGATGGCCAGCCGGTGTTCCGGCGCGGCTACGGCCTGGCGGTGCTGGAAGACCGGACCGCGGTGACCGCGCAGACCAATTTCCGCCTGGCCTCGGTCAGCAAGCAGTTCACCGCCGCGGCGATCCTGTTGCTGGCCGAAGACGGCGCGCTGAGCCTGGATGATCCACTCAAGCGCTGGCTGCCCTCGTTGCCCGCAACCGCCGATGCCATCACCCTGCGCCAGCTGCTCAGCCACACCAGCGGCCTGCTCGACTACGAAGACCTGATGGCCGCCGACGCGACCGCGCAGGTGCATGACCCGGATGTGCTGCATCTGCTGGAGGGTCAGGACCGGACGTACTTCACGCCCGGTACGGCCTACCGCTACAGCAACAGCGGCTACGCGCTGCTGGCGCTGGTGGTCGGCAAGGCCTCCGGCAGCGATTTCGCGACCTTCCTGCACCAGCGGATTTTCCTGCCGCTGGGCATGCGCGACAGCGTGGCCCATCAGGACGGCGTGGACGATATCGCGCGCCGCGCCTATGGGTACAGCGAGCGCGACGGGCGCTGGCAGCGTACCGACCAAAGCCCGACCAGCGCGGTGCTCGGCGATGGTGGGGTGTATTCCTCACTGGATGACCTGGCGCGCTGGGATGCGGCGCTGTATGACCAGCGCCTGCTGAAGGCGACATCGTTGAAGCAGATGTTCTCCCCTGCCACTCCCACCGCCGAGCCGGACGTGCCGTTCTACGGTTTCGGCTGGCGGCTCAACGGTGGCGCGCAGTGGCACAGCGGCGAGAGCATCGGCTTCCGCAACGTGATCCTGCGCTATCCGGCGCAGCGCCTCACCGTGATCGTACTCAGCAACCGCAACGCCCCCGAACCCTATCCGCTGGCGCTGCAGATCGCCCGGCGCTGGCTGGACACCGTGCAATGAACGCTTCTGACGCCTCCCCACTGATCGGCCTCCACCACGTGGCCCTGATCTGCGCCGATTACGTCCGCTCCAGAGATTTCTACACCCGCGTGCTCGGCCTGCAGGTGATCGCCGAGAACCATCGCGCGGCGCGCGACTCCTGGAAGCTCGATCTGGCCCTGCCCGATGGCAGCCAGCTGGAGCTGTTCTCGTTCCCGGGCGCGCCCACACGGCCCAGCCGCCCCGAGGCGCAGGGCCTGCGCCACCTGGCCTTCCGCGTGCACACGCTGGAGCCCATGATCGCCCGCCTGACCGCGGCCGGGGTGGCCTGCGAACCGATCCGGGTGGACGAATACACCGGCCGCCGCTTCACCTTCTTCGCCGACCCGGACGACCTGCCGCTGGAGCTGTACGAGATCCCGGCCGACGCCGGCTGAACCGTGCGCCGGGCACGTTCCGTACCGGAGCGAATGGGTATACAGTCGGCCTTGTACCGGCCGCCTGCGCCGGCGTTCACGGACATCCCTGGGAGGGGAACATGCGCAAGACCTTCAAGACCCTGTTGCTGGCGCTGCCGCTGATGATGGCCGCGATGTCGGCCAGCGCCGCCGACGGCGCCGTCGGCCGCTGGAAGACCATCGACGACAAGACCGGCAAGGTGAAGTCGATCGTGGAGATCACCCAGGCCACCAACGGCACGCTGACCGGCAAGGTCGTGGACATCCTGCACTCGGACAAGGGCCCGAATCCGGTCTGCGACGGCTGCGAGGGTGCCAACAAGAACAAGCCGGTCAAGGGCATGACCATCCTGTGGAACCTCAAGGCCGACGGCACCAACGCCTGGTCCGGCGGCACCATCCTGGATCCGGGCAACGGCAAGACCTACAAGTCCAAGATGAAGCTGCAGACCGGCGGCGCCAAGCTCGACGTGTCCGGCTGCGTGGCCTTCATCTGCCGCGCCCAGACCTGGGTGCGCGAGTAAGCCTGGCGCTGCTTTTGCCCCCCCGTAACCCGGCTTCGGCCGGGTTACTGCGTTTTGGCGTGCGATAATCCCCGGTTCCCCTGGCAACAGCGCTCATCATGACCCGCACCGCTCTCGTCACCACCGCCCTGCCCTACGCCAACGGCCCGCTGCACCTGGGCCACCTGGTCGGCTACATCCAGGCTGACATCTGGGTGCGCGCGCGTCGAATGAGCGGCGGCAAGACCTGGTTCGTCTGCGCCGATGACACCCATGGCACCCCGATCATGCTTGCGGCCGAGAAGGCCGGCGTGACCCCGGAGGCCTTCATCGCCAACATCCAGGCCAGCCACGAGCGTGATTTCGCCGCGTTCGGCGTGGCGTTCGATCATTACGACTCGACCAACTCGGCGGCCAACAAGGCGCTGACCGAAGCCTTCTACCTCAAGCTCGAGGCCGAAGGGCACATCGCGCGCCGCTCCGTGGCCCAGTTCTACGACCCGGCCAAGGGCATGTTCCTGCCGGACCGCTACATCAAGGGCATCTGCCCGAACTGTGGCACGCCGGATCAGTACGGTGACAACTGCGAGGTCTGCGGCGCCACCTACAGCCCGACCGACCTGAAGGATCCCAAATCGGTGATCTCCGGCGCCACGCCGGAAATCCGCGATTCGGAGCATTTCTTCTTCGAGGTCGGCCGCTTCGAAGGCTTCCTGCGCGAGTGGCTGGCCGGCGACGTCGCCCTGCCGGGCGTGAAGGCCAAGCTGGGTGAGTGGCTCAACGCCGAGGGTGGCCTGCGCGCGTGGGACATCTCGCGCGATGCGCCGTACTTCGGCTTCCAGATTCCGGGTCACCCGGGCAAGTACTTCTACGTGTGGCTGGATGCGCCGATCGGCTACCTCTCCAGCTTCCAGGCGCTGTGCGCAAAGACCGGCGAAGATTTCGACGCGCACCTGCGCGCCGGCACCAGCACCGAGCTGCACCACTTCATCGGCAAGGACATCGTGAACTTCCACGGCCTGTTCTGGCCGGCGGTGCTGCACGGCACCGGCCACCGCGCCCCGACCCGCCTGCACGTCAACGGCTACCTGACAGTGGATGGCGCCAAGATGTCCAAGTCGCGCGGCACCTTCGTGATGGCCCGCACCTTCCTGGATGCCGGGCTGGAACCGGAAGCGCTGCGCTATTACTTCGCGGCCAAGTCCTCCGGCGGCGTGGACGACCTCGACCTGAACCTGGGCGATTTCATCGCGCGCGTCAACGCGGATCTGGTCGGCAAGTTCGTCAACCTGGCCAGCCGCTGCGCCGGCTTCATCAGCAAGCGCTTCGAGGGCCGCCTGGCCGCCACGCTGCCCGATGCCGCCCAGTACGACCGTTTCGTCGCCGCGCTGGCGCCGATCCGCGAGGCGTACGAGCGCAACGATCCGGCCAGTGCACTGCGCCAGACCATGGCGCTGGCCGACGAAGCCAACCGCTATATCGACGATGAAAAACCGTGGGTGATCGCCAAGCAGGACGGCGCCGACGCGCAGCTGCAATCGGTCTGCACCCAGGGGCTGAACCTGTTCCGCGTGCTGGTCACCGCACTCAAGCCGGTGCTGCCGGCCACCGCCGCGCAGGCCGAGGCCTTCCTGGCCGCGCCCGTGCACGCCTGGACCGACATCGCCGCCCCGCTGACCGCGCACACCATCGCGGTGTACGCGCCCCTGTTCACCCGTATCGACCCGAAAAAAATCGACGCCATGACCGACGCATCCAAGGACACCCTGCAGGCCGCCACCCCGGCCCCCGCCGCCCCGGCCAAACCGGCCAAGCCCGCTGCCGCACCGGCGCCGGTCGCGGCGGCCGATGGCGAGGCCGCACCGGCCTACATCGGCATCGACGACTTCGCCAAGCTGGATCTGCGCATCGGCAAGGTGCTGGTCTGCGAATTCGTGGAAGGCTCGGACAAGCTGCTGCGCTTCGAACTCGACGCCGGTGACCTGGGCAAGCGCCAGATCTTCTCCGGCATCCGCGCCAGCTACGGCGAGCCGGCGCAGCTGGTCGGCCGCAGCGTGGTCTTCATCGCCAACCTGGCCCCGCGCAAGATGCGCTTCGGCCTGAGCGAAGGCATGATCCTGTCGGCCGGTTTCGACGGCGGCGCACTGGCCCTGCTGGACGCCGACAGCGCCGCGTTGCCGGGCATGCCGGTCCGCTGATCGCTTCGGCAGGGCGGCCATCGGGTCGCCCTGCCACGCTCGTCTGCCTGGAGGTGTGGGTTGGAACTGGCGCTGTTCGATTTCGACCACACGGTCACCACCTGCGATACCTACGGGCGTTTCCTGCGCCGCGTGGCCACACCGGAGCAGCTCGCGCAGGCGTGGTGGAAGGTCGGTCCGTGGCTGCTGGCCTATCGCCTCAAGCTGATCTCCGCGCAACGCATCCGCGCCCGCGTCACCCGCCTGACCTTCACCGACCGCCATCTGGAGGACATCACCGCGCAGGCCGCCGGCTACGCGCGCGATGTGCTTCCCGGGGTGATGCGGACGGAGATGCTCGAGCAGATCCACTGGCATCTCAAACAACAGCACACCGTGGTGATCGTGTCCGGCTCGCTGGACCTGTACCTGCGCCCGTGGTGCGAGGCGATGGGGCTGGACCTGATCTGCAACCGGCTGGAGAGCCGCGACGGACGCCTCACCGGGCGCTACGCCGAGGGCGACTGCGCGCCGCACAAGGTGGAGCACATCCGCCGGCGTTACGACCTCGCGCGCTACCTGCGCATCCACGCCTACGGCGACAGCGGCGAAGACCGCCCGATGCTCGCGCTCTCCCACGAGCGCTGGTATCGCGGCAAGCCCATGACGCCGCGTCGGAATCCACCGGCTGTCCCACCGGCGCGGGACAGCCGGGCCTGATGCCCCACCGCGCAGCCACCGCCACGCCATGAGCCTCCCCATCGATACCCTCACCGAACGCCTCGACCGCCTCCTGCCACAGACCCAATGCGGGCAGTGCGGCTACGACGGCTGCCGCCCGTATGCCGAGGCGATGGCACGCGGCGAGGCGGGCATCGATCACTGCCCGCCGGGCGGTGATGCCGGCGCGCGCGCCCTGGCCAACGTCCTGGGTGTGCCGGCGCTGCCATTCGACCGCACGCGCGGTGCACACAAGGCGCCGCAGGTTGCGGTGGTGATCGAAGCCGACTGCATCGGCTGCACCAAGTGCATCCAGGCCTGCCCGGTCGATGCGATCGTCGGCGGCGCCAAGTTCATGCACACCGTCATCGCCGATCTGTGCACGGGCTGCGAGCTGTGCATCCCGCCGTGCCCGGTGGACTGCATCGAGCTGGTCCGCGCGCCCTGACTCTCGCGCCGGGCGCCGGGCGCCATGCGCCATGCGCCTCGCGGTAGCGGCAGGGTCTGGGCGCACGGCGATGCGTCGATCACCATGGCGCCCAGCGGTTCCGCGGTGCGCTTACGGCAATGCCGCCGTCACCACGATCTCCACTTTCCAGCTCGCATCCGCCAGCTTGGCTTCCACCGTGGCGCGGGCGGGGGTCATGCCGGCCACCACCCACTCATCCCACGCGGCATTCATGCCGGCGAAATCGTTGATGTCGGCGAGGAAGATTTCCGCGCGCAGGATGTGCTGCTTGTCACTGGCCACCAGCGCCAGCAGCTTGTCGATCTCTTCCAGCACCTGACGGGTCTGGCCGGTGATGTCCTGGCTGGTGTCTTCGGGGATCTGCCCGGACAGATAGGCGACCTTGTTGTGCACGGTCATTTCGGACATGCGCGGACCAACGTCGAAACGTTCCAACATGGCGATTACTCCTCTGGATGAAACCGCATTGTCACCGATGCGGCGTGCGCCTGCCCGGCCCGGTGCGCAAAGCAGCCACAGCACGCACAGCGCACCCGCTTGGCAAGCGCCGGCATCAGGCGCACGATTTGCCGGTCAGGCGGCCCCGCCTGTGTTGACTCTTTCATCGCCCACCCCGGAGCACGCTGTACCGATGACCGACACCGCCCCTGCTCCCACGCCGGCCCGCGCCCCCTGGCGTCGCGCCGCGACCGTCGTCATCCCGCTGGTGATCCTGGCCTTGGCCCTGCGTGGGCTGGCCAACGAATTCGATGAGCATGGCTACCGCGCGATCCGCGAGGCGTTCCGGCATCTGGGCGCCGGCCAGATCGCGTTGACCGTGCTGCTTGGCCTGGCCAGCTATGCCTGCCTGATCGGCTTCGATGCGATCGGTCTGCGCCGCAGCGGCAAGCGCCTGCATCCGGCGCGGGTCGGCATCACCGCGTTCCTGGCGCATACGCTGGGGCAGACCCTGGGCTTTGCCGCCCTCACCGGCGGTGCCGTGCGCCTGCGTGGCTATGGCCGTGCCGGGCTGAGCCTGGGCGAGATCGGCCAGGTCGTGTTGATGAGCACACTGGGCTTCGTGTTCGGGGCGTGGCTGCTGCTGGCGTTGGCCTTCCTGCTTGAACCCGGCGCTGCCGCGCTGGCGCTGCCGATCCCGGTGCAGGCGGTGCGGGTCATCGGCGTTCTCGGCCTGCTGGCCTATGTCGGCACGGTGCTGCTGGTGGGGCGTGAAGGCCGCAGCTTCCAGATCCGCGGGCACGCCTTGTGGCTGCCCGACCGCCGCACCATGCTCGGTGTCACTGCGCTGAGCGTGGTCGAACTGGTGCTGGCCAGTGCGGCGTTCTATGTGCTGCTGCCGATGGATACGCCAACCGGCCTGCCCGGTTTCGTCGGGCTGTATCTGGTCGCGGTGCTGGCCGGCCTGATCTCCAGCGTGCCGGCCGGCCTGGGCGTGTTCGAGTGGAGCCTGCTCAAGCTGTTGCCGCAGGTCGCACCCGCTGCGGTGCTGGCGGCGGCGCTGATCTACCGCGTGACCTATTACGTGCTGCCGCTGCTGCTGGCGACGGTGCTGGCGGTCGCGCCGGCGCTGCGCCGCCCGCTGCGTGCCGGTGCCGGTGCCACCCGGGTCGGCTGGACCGCGCTGCGCCCGTGGCTGCCGCAGATCATCGCGCTGGCGGTGTTCAGCGTCGGCGCGGCACTGGTGATCGATGGCACCCTGCCGACGCCGCGCCGGCACCTGATCACCGCCTCGCTGCCGATCCTGGAAACCTCGCACCTGCTTGGCAGTCTGGCCGGTGTCGCGCTGCTGCTGATCGGCCAGGGCCTGCAGCGGCGCAGCCACGCCGCGTGGATGCTCGCGCTGGGCATCTGTGTGCTCTCGCCCTTGCCGATCTGGCTGCGCGGTGGGCAGGTGCTGATCGCGCTGTCAGCGCTGCTGGTGGCCGCCGCGCTGTGGGCCTCGCGCCGTGAGTTCTATCGCCAGGGCGCGTTGCTGGACGAGGCCTGGTCATGGCCGTGGATCCGCAACCTCGGGCTGGTGCTGGTCGCGGTGATCTGGCTGCTGTTCTTCGTCTACAGCCACGTGGAATACCAGAACGAGCTGTGGTGGCAGTTCGCGCTGCAGGGCAACGCGCCGCGTGCATTGCGTGCGTTGTTGCTGGTGGCGATCGCGCTGACCATCTTCGGCCTGGCGCGGTTGCTGCACAGCACGCGCAGCCCGTTGCCGGCCGCTGATGCGTCCACGCTGGACGCGCTCGCGCCGATCCTGGCAGCAGCCGAAGACACCCAGGCCTGCCTCGTGCTCACCGCGGACAAGGCGGTGCTGCGTGATGAGGCGCAGCAAGGCTTCGTGATGATGCAGCGCTACGGCGGCTCGTTGATCGCGATGGGCGATCCGGTCGGCCCGCCCGACGTGGTACGTGCGCTGATCTGGCGCTTCCGTGAGGAAGCCGATCGGCTCGGCCTGCGCCCGGTGTTCTACCAGGTTGGTGAGGCGCACTGGCAGACCTATCTCGACCTGGGCCTGACCCTGGTCAAGCTTGGCGAAGAGGCGATGGTGCCGCTGCAGGCGTTCACGTTGGAGGGCCGCGATCGCGCGGACCTGCGCCAGGCCTGGAACCGCGGCAAGCGCGGTGGCTTGAGCTTCCGGGTTGCGCCGCCCGAGGAAGTCCCCGCGCTGCTGCCGGCACTATCGGTGGTCTCCCAGCAGTGGCTGGATGACAAGGCCGGCGATGAGAAGGGCTTTTCGCTGGGCAGTTTCGATCCGGCCTACCTGTCACGCTTTCCGGTCGCCCTGGTGGAAGCCGAAGGGCGAATCGTGGCCTTCGCCAATCTGTGGCAGGCGCCGGCGGGCAATGAGCTGTCGGTCGACCTGATGCGGCACGTCGATGATGCGCCCAAAGGCACGATGGATTTCCTGTTCATCGAGCTGTTCCTGTGGGGCCGCGAGCAGGGTTTCCACCGGTTCTCGCTGGGCATGGCACCGTTGTCCGGGCTGGCCCAACATCGCCTCGCCGGGCGCTGGAACCGCTTCGCCAACGTGGTCGCGCGGCATGGCGAACGCTTCTACGGCTTCAGCGGCCTGCGTCGTTTCAAGTCGAAGTTCGCCCCGGTCTGGCGCGCACGTTATCTGGCCGCGCCGGGCGGTGTGCACCTGCCCGCCGCCCTGCTCGATGCGACCCGGCTGATCTCACTGGACCCGCGCCGGCACGATTGAGCCTGTGCCGGCCGGGGCCGGCTACGCTCAGCGCGCCGGCAGATGCTGGACGATGGTGTCGGCGAGGCGGTCGTAATCGCCCTTGAAGTGATGGTCGCCGGGGAGCTTGATGACCTGCGCATTGCCGCCGACGGGAAGCGACGGGCACAGCGCGTCGCCATCGTCTTCGCCGTAGACGCACAACGTCTTGCCGGCGGGCAGCTTGGCCACCTCCGGCGCGATCGGCAGGCCATCGCCACCACCGCCGAGCCAGTTGCTGACATGGAACTCGTAGTCGGCGGTCTTGCCGACCGAGAGCAGCGCGATCATCGAGACCGATTCACGGGTAGCCGGTGACAGCTGGTTGATGGCCGCCGGCAGCACATCGGCGCCCTGCGAGAAACCGACCAGCACCACGTTGCGGCGCTGCCACTGGCGGCTGTAGTGCGTGGCGATGCGCTCCAGATCGCGGGCGAAGCCGTCGGGCGTGCGTGCGGTCCAGAAGTAGCGCAACGAATCCACCCCGACCACCGGCACCCCGGCCTCGCTCAGCGACGCGGCCACTTCCTTGTCCAACCCGGCCCAGCCGCCATCACCGGAGACGAAGATGGCGAAGGTGTCGCCCGGCTTGCTCGACGGCACATCGACCACCGGCAGGCCCTTGAGGTCATCCGGCGGCGGCGCCAGGCTGACGCCCTTCTGCGCGCCGATCACCTTGGCCGCGGCCAGCAGGCCGGGCAACGCGTCGCCCCGCGCGGTGCGCTCGAACTGGCGGCCCATGCCGACCTGGCGCACGAACGCAGCCGACTCGCCGGCCGGGCAATGCACATCGCCGGCGGCGTTCAACCAGGCGAAGTTCAGGTCGGCCGGCTGCAGGCGGCCGTGGCTGCTACCGGCGCCGCAGACCTTGCGCTCGCGCACGCCCGACGGGCAGAAGCCGGTGGTGAGCAGCCCGGCGAACACCTGGGTATCGGCCTGGGCGGCCACCGCGTAGGCCAGCGCCGCGCCCTCGCCATCCCCGCCGATCAGCGGCAGGTGATAGCCCGGCACGTGCAGATAGGCCTGGAACCAGCGGGAGAAATTCTCCACATCGCCGGCACCGAAGGCGCAATCACCGCTCTTCTCGCGGGCCAGCACCTGGCGCAGGTGCGCGACATCGACCTGGGCGACCAGGGCGCCCTCGGCACGCAAGGCATCGATGCGCTGCTGGCTGTCGGCATGGCTGGCGCTACCGTCAAACCACACCACCACCCGTTGCGGGCGACCGTCGGGCAGGTACACCGGCACGTTCTCGAAACGCCCGTGACTGAGCTGCTGCGGCGGCGCGGCCAGCGCCTGTCCGGACATCCCCGCCAGCACCACCCCCAGCATCATCCCCCAACCGGCTCGCCGCATCGTCGCGCATCCCATGACTAGTGCGCCAACGATACGCCCCTGCCCTGCCAAGGGCATGTACACAGCGTGGCCGGACGCTCAGCGCGCGTCGCGACGCGCCTGCCGCCACAGCTGCCAGGCCACCGAGACCAGCCACACCAGCACCACGGCAATCACCAGCTTCTGCCCAGCGCCGCGCGGCGGGCCGCGCCACAGCACGTGCAGCCACAGCAGCACGAAGCACAGCCAGGCCCACCTCCAGGCCGGCCCGGCCCACGTGCGCCAGCGCGGATCGGCGCGCAGGTACCAGCTCTGCAGCAGCATCGCCACGCTCACGCACAGGAACGCGGTATTGGCCGACAGCCCGTGCACCAGCGGTGCCAGCAGCGGCGCGCGCTCGGGCAGCCAACTGTCGCCGATCGCCACCCCCATCAATCCCAGCGCGGCCACCCAGAACAGCAGCGGCGCGGCCGCACTGCGCCGGGGTGATCGGCTGTTGGCATGCAGCGCGACGGCCAGCAGCATGATCGCCAGCGCCAGCACACAGTAAGCCGTGCGCAGCGCCAGCCCCCAGGGGCCATGCAGGTACAGGCTCAGCGTGGCCTGCACCCAGTCCAGGTCATCGCGGGCCCATTGCGTCCACAACGCGGTGGCCACGAACAGCGCCAGCGCCACCAGCGTGAGCAGGGCAACGCGTGCGTGCTGCTGCGCGGGCCAGCGGAAAGGGCGTGGCAGGGAAAGCGACATCGCAGTTCCTGGGGTCAGTCGGCGGCCTCGGGGTGGCGCTGCTTCCACGCGGCCAAGGCGGCGCGGTAGCGCTGCAGCTCATCGCTGTACAGATCCAGCACGCACAGCGGGCAGCCGCTGCCGCAGCACTCGTTGGGGCCGGGTTCTTCCGGCGGCTGCGGACGCGGATCAGGATCTGGAACGGATACGGACATGGCCACACACGTAGGGAAAACAGCGCGCACAGTGTAGCGGGCGTGGTTCAGCGCTCAACCCGCCGGCGCAGGTTGTCGCGCGCGGCCGCATCCAGCCGCTGGTGGAAGAAGTCGCTCAGGAAGATCCGCGGTTGCCCCAGCACCTGCTTGAGGAAGCGCCGACGGTTGAGCCGGAACAGGAAGCCCGGCACGTGCCCAGCATACTCCTCGGCGATCCCGCGGTCGTACGCATCGAACACCGCCGCCGGCGCCCCCAGAATGGCCATGTCGCAATCCAGGAACAGTGCCGCTTCCGGATCGACATCGCCGGGCGCGAGTTTGCTGTGGCGCGCGGTCAGTTCGATCAGCTCGACCACCCGCGTCGCATCGATCCCGGCCTCCGGCAGCCAGCGTGCGATGGCCTGGCGTGCCATCTCGGCCGAGCGCGCTTCGTTGTCGCCGCGGCCCGCATCGTAGATGGCGTCGTGATAGAGCGCGGCCAACTGCACCTCACGCGGCCGGAGCCAGCCCGGCCCAGCCTCGGCGACCGTGCGGCAGTGCTGCAGGACGGCCTGCACGTGCGACCAGTTGTGATACGCCCGCGGCGGCACGGCGTAGGCGGTTTCCAGCTCGGCAAGCTGCCCGGCGGGCAGCGGAATCGGTTCGACGTGCATGCACCCATGATTGGCCGTCGCAGCGACGCTGGCAAGCCGGGCGGTGGTTTTTTGACCACCCTCACAGAACCGTTGCCGCGCAGTGGGTGCGCCCGGTTATCCACATGTTTGTCGACCGCTGATCCACATCCCCTGTGGATGGCGCTATCCGCCGATGAACGGCATGCCAGCGCCCGACGACCCGCCTAGACTGGACCGGACGGACCCCAACGCCTCGCGAGGTGACGGCGATGACCGCATGCAGACTTTTCCTGATCGCGTGGATGGCCGTGGCCGCCGCGCCGGCCTGGGCGGCCGACACGGCGCCGCCGGCCGCAGCTGCGCCAAGCGCCACCGCACTGCCCACGCCGGCGCAGATCCTGGAGGTGCCCGCCCCGCTGCTCGCCCTGCTGCACGAACGGGTCATCGACCCGGGCTACTCGCGCGAGCGCCGCCTGCAGCGGCTGGTCGAGATGATCTTCGACGAACACGGGCTGCACCTGGCCTACGACCCCGACGCGACCCACACCATCACGGAAACGTGGCAGACGCGGCGCGCCAACTGCCTGTCCTTCACCCTGCTGTTCGTCACGCTGGCCAACCTCGCCGGCATCGATGCGCATGTCCAGGAAGTGGCGCAGGTGGTGAGCTGGTACCAGGCCTCCGGGGTGATCTACAGCGTGGGCCACGTCAATGCGGGCATCGTGCTGGACGGGCGCAGCGGCACGGTCGATCTGGACCACAGCGTGCTGTACGACCCCCTCGGCCCGCAGCGCATCACCCGGCAACGCACGCTGGCGCACTTCTACAACAACCGCGGGGCCGACCACATGGCCACCGGCGATACCGGGGGCGCCCGCGCCTACTTCCGGGCCGCGCTGGGCATGGCGCCGGACTTCGTGGCCGCCTGGAACAACCTGGGTGTTCTGGATGCGCGCATCGGCGCGCTGGACCAGGCCCGCAGGGACTATGAAACCGCCCTGCGCCTGCAACCCCGGCATGGCGCCAGCCTGAGCAATGCCAGCGCGCTGTACCGGCGCATGGGCGACACCCACCAGGCCGGCCTGCTGGCCAGCCGGCTGGCGCGCGTACAGCGCAACGATCCCTTCGCCCAGTACATGTTCGGCGCGCAGGCCGAGCAGCGCCGGGACTACGCCGCGGCGGTGCGTTTCTACCGCCGGGCCGTGCGTCTCTACGAGACCGCCCATCCCTTCCACTTCGCGCTGGCCCGGAGCTACTTCCTGGCCGGCGATGCGCGCCGGGCCTCGATCGAAATGCAGCGCGCGCGGGATCTGGCCGGCGAAAACGGCGACGCCCTCAGATCCCGCTACCAGGCCAAGCTGGACAGCCTGCAGCGCTGGCGCCAGCGCGGCACCAACGCGAACTGAGCCGGCTCAGGCCTTCTTGAGGAAGCAGGTCTTCAGGACCAGGCCCTTGATCTTTTCCGAGTTGCCTTCGATGTGCTCGGCATCGTCCTCGACCAGGCGGATATTGCGGATCACGGTGCCCTGCTTGAGGGGAATCGAGGAGCCCTTCACTTTCAGGTCCTTGATCACCGTCACGGTGTCGCCGGCGGCCAGCACGTTGCCGTTGCTGTCGCGTACCACCAGGGCCTCGCCGCCACCGTCACCGGCCGCCCACTCGTGGCCGCAATCCGCGCAGATGAACAGCGCGCCATCGGCATAGGTGTTTTCCAGGGTGCACTGCGGGCAGGCGGGAATGGCGGACATCGACAGCTCTTCGGTTACGAAACGGCCGCTAGTGTAACCGCCCGTTACCGGCTGCCCTTGCGTCGGCGGTCCCGTTGCCGCAAAGTGCGCGCCCCCTGACCACCGGCCCGGCCCCCCGCATGAAACTCGGCATCGACTTTGGCACCAGCAACTCCGCCGCCGCCGTGGTGATCGACGGCAAGGTCGTGCCGATCCAGTTCGGCCAGGCCGAACAGTTCCGCACCACGGTGTATTTCCCCGAGGTGATGCGCGACCCGAACGACTTCGAACTGACCCCGGCGCTGGAGCACGACCTGGCCCGGCTGGTCGACGCGGCCGCGCGCGATGCCCGCGCCGCCGGCCAGGAACGCACCCCCGATGCGCTGCGCCGCGAGGCCCTGCGCGTGGTGCGCCGGCAGTGGATGGAAGAGCAGATGCGCGCCCCGCTCAGCTCCACCACCCTGCTGCAGAACGCGGTCTATGGCGATGACGCGCTGGAGGCCTACTTCGAAGAGAACGAAGGCAACCTGGTGCAGAGCCCCAAGTCGATGCTCGGCTACAACCTGCACCCGCGTGCGCGCCAGACGATTGCCGGCATCGCCACGCACATCCTCGAGCACATCCGCCTGACCGCCTCGCGCCAGCTGGACACGCCGATCCGCACCGCCACGCTGGGCCGCCCGGTCCAGTTCCGCAGCTCGATCGGCGAGGCCGGCAACGCGCAGGCGCTGGAGATCCTGCACGGCGCGGCGATCGCAGCCGGCTTCGACAGCATCGATTTCCTCGAAGAGCCGGCGGCCGCCGCGATGCATTACCACGCCGAGAGCCCGCAGGAGCACGACGCGGTGGTGGTGGATATCGGCGGTGGTACCACCGACGTTGCCCATGCGCGCGTAGGCGGCGGCCAGGCCCCGACCATCCACCGTGCCTGGGGTATCGCCCGGGGCGGTACCGATATCGATCTGGCCTTGAGCCTGGGCGGCTACATGCCGCTGTTCGGCCGCACCATCACCCGCGTGCCGGCGCACCACTACGTGGAAGCGGCGATGGTGCAGGACATGACCCGCCAGCGTGATTTCCGCCAGCACACCTACCGCGATGTGGACGCGCCGTTCGGGCCGCGCCTGACCGCGCTGCAGGACACCGGCAATACCGCGCGCCTGTACCGTGAAGTCGAGCGCTGCAAGATCGCCCTGAGCAGCGTGGCCAGCCACGACAGCGCGCTGGACTTCATCGAACGCGGCCTGCAGATGCAGATCGATGCCTCGCGGCTGGAAACCGCCGCCGGCGGGTATCTGGGCGAGCTGACCGCCCTGCTGGAGCAGGTGCGCAGCGACATCGGCCACGACCCGGCAGCGGTGTTCCTGACCGGTGGCATGTCGCGCGCCGGCTACCTGCAGCAGGCCGTGGCCAACGCCTTCCCGGGCTCGACCCTGGTCCGCGGAAATCCGTCGTTCGGTGTGGTCCACGGGCTGGCACTGGCCGCCGCCAACTGATCCACCGGCAACGCCAGGCCTTGTCCCACAAGGCCTGAAGAGGTGTGAACGCCCTTATTAACAAAACGTTACGCCGAAAGCGCTATCATCTTTCGGCTTCAAAGCGCAATGCGCTTGACGCAACCAGCACGATCTTCCTGGCCTCCCAGGCCACCGTCCTCTTCGATGCTGCCACCGTCCGGACCTGTCCGCGGTGCCGGTATCGCTCATCGCTGTGATCCGGCTCGTTCACAGCCTGCTGCACCCCGAGCCGCCAAGAGACACTCAGATTGGGCGAACGCCTGGCTGCACTTCTTACATCGTCCGAGCCCGACCCCATCGATTGCCGTCGTTGCGACGCGGTGTGCTGTCGGCTCACCGTCACCGTCATGCCTGACGACAACGTGCCCGGCTACCTGCTGGATACCGATGCGCGTGGCGGCACGGTGATGGCACGCAACGAAGAAGGCTGGTGCGCTGCGATCGACCCGTATCACCTGCGCTGCACGATCTACTCGCAGCGACCCGCGATCTGCCGCCAGTTCGACATGGGCGGCGATGATTGCCGCCTCGTGCGGCAGGACTACCGTCGACAACAGCAGGATCTGTCGACGTTTTCTTCCACGCTTCATCCATAGCAGGAGCATCCATGGCTCGTACGCCAAAGACCTCCCCCAAGGCAAGCAACACCGTTCGCGTCGACCGCAAGCAAGGGTCCAACTCCGCCGTCAGCAGCCAGAGCATCGCTGCGGATCTGGCTGCTTTCCGTAAAGGTGGCGGCAAGATCGAAGTGCTGGGCAATACCCTGGCGCTGAAGAAAGCCGGCTGACGTTGCTGCCGACCGCACCGGCATTGGCCGGTGCGGTGGCCGCACTCAGCGGCCCAGGCTGACCCGCACGCTCCCGGAATGGGCGTTGATCGAAATATCCCCATCGCCCGACCCCAGACGCGCATCCAGGCTGCGGCCCGGGCCGTAGCGCGGCTTCTCCACCTGCCCGGCGTCGGACTGGATCCCACCACTGAACGTCTTGACGTTCAACTGCGCCGAGACATTGGCCGGCAGCTTCAGCGCGACCGAACCGCTGACCGTCTGCATCGTCACCTTGCCGCCCGGCGCCATGCCGGTCGCGCTCACATCCAGGCTGCCCGAGACGGTTTCCACCGCCAGCCGCTGGATCCGCCCGGCATTGACGTTGACCCGGCCGGAGACCGATTCGGCCGCTACTTCCCCTGACGCTCCCCCGCCGGCCAGCAACTGGCCACTGACCGTGCGCGCATCCAGGCGTGCGGTCTGCAGCTGCGAGCGGATGCCACCACTGACCGTGTTCAACGTGGTCTCGCCACTGCGCCCGGCCGCGGTGATGCTGCCGCTGACACTGTTGGCCTGCAGGCGGCGCACGTCGATATCGGCCACGTCGATGTCGGCGCTGACGGTGCCCAGCTGCACTTCCACCGAACGCGGCACGCGCAGTTCCAGGGTCGCCCCGCCATTGCTGCGGCCGCGCGGGTACTCCACTTCCCAGCGCACACGGTTGCTGCTCTTGTCCTGCTTGAGGGTGAGCCCATCGGCCATCGAACCGGTCAATGCCACGTCGTTGCGGTCCCAGCCGCGCACGGTGACCTTGCCGGCGATGTTGCTGATTTCCACGCGGCCGCCGGCACCCAGTGGGTGGCGCTCATTGACGTTGGTGGCGGCGTGGGCGACGACCGGCAGGCACAGGGCCAGGGCGGCGATCAGGGACAGAGGAATGCGCATGGGGTTCTCCTTCAAGTGGGCAGGCCGGCGGACAGCACCGCCTGCTGGGTGAGTTCCAGCCGCAGCGCATAGGTACGCTGCAGTTGCCCGAGCAGATAGCGCGAGCGGGGATTTTCAGCGATGGCCGCGCGGATGTTGTCCGCGCTGGCATCGAGTTCATGCAGGGCCGGGCGCCACGCATCGGTGACATCGGCACTGGGCAAGGCCGCAATCGCCTGCTGGTATTCGCCGGCCATCGCATCGGCCTGGCGCTGCAGCAGCGACGGTGCCGGCGTATGCGGAACCGGCGTGGGCACCACCATCAGCAGCGCCAGTGCGGCGGCCAGGCCGAGCCCGATGCGCAGCGGCCAGCGCTCCCGCCGGCGGCGTGTCGGCAGCGTTGCCACGGCAACCGCCGGGGCGTGGACCTGGGCCTGGGCCTGGGCCGGCAACTGTGCGGCGATGCCCTGCCAGACCCGTGCCGGCGGAACGCGCTCGGCAGGCAAGGCACGCAGGCGTGCAGTCAGTTCGTCGTGTTCGGAATCATGGGGGTTCATGCGGTTTCTCCTAAGCGTGCACGCAGCAGGCCGCGCGCTCGGTGCAGCTGTGCTTTGGAACTGCCAACGGCCATCTGCAGCTGGTCGGCGATTTCCTGGTGTTTCCACCCTTCGATGTCATGCAGGACCAGGACCGCGCGGGCCCGTGGCGGCAGTGTTTCCAGCGCGCGCTCCAGGTCCATCGAGGTGCCCGCGCAGCGGTCCTGGGCGGGCAGCATCGCCAGCGACTCCCAGCCTTCCTCACCGGCATCGCGTGCATCGCCGGTGGCGTTGGCGCGCAGTTCCATCAGCGCTGCATTCACGCCCAGGCGGTGCAGCCAGGTGCCCAGGCTGCTTTCGAAACGGAAGCCCGGCAGGGCGCGCCATGCCTGCAGGAAGGCCTCCTGCAGGGCATCCTCGGCGCGGGCCGCGTGGCCGCCGCACAGCCGCCACAGCACGGCGTACACACGCGGCGCATGCCGTCGGTAGATGCGTTCGTACGCGGTCACGTCACCGGCGGCTGCGGCACGCACCAGGGCGTGGTCGTCGGCGGCATCGGCTTGGTTCGTGGCGCTGGAGGCGGGCATGGTCGTGTCGAGCATATCCGTTGGATGCGGGGGGCATGGAAAAGGTTTAAGCCCGTTCTGACTTACTTTTCAGGTGCCTCCGCTTGGGGCTGCCGCGAGCGTGAGGGCCCCGTAGCAACCGGCGGGCCCTCGGCAAATGTCCCCCGGCCGCCGCCTGAAGGCGACGACCTCCTCCTTGATTTTGCCCAGGGGCCTACCGGCCGCTACGGGACTCGCGTGTGGCACGCGTGCGGCAAGGCGGATTATTTCTGCGGTCTTTAAACCTTCCTGGCCGACGCGGCATCCAATCCTCTGTCACTACCGGCGCCCGCCAAGGAGTATCCCCATGTCATCCAGTTGCCTGGCCGTGCTGCTCTCACTGGCCACCGGCTGCACGCTGCCGTGGAGTCCGCTGCAGATCCGGCTCACGCTGGCGCCCGAAGCGCTGGATGTCTGCCTGCAGTACGCGCAGAACGCGCCGCTGTGCGCCTCGGCGATGATCGCTGCGTTCGATGTGTACGGCAGCCCGCGGCCGTAAGCGCACACCACGATGCGGCGAGGCGCATCGGCATTACCATGGCGGGATCGGCACTATCGCTGCAAAGGAATTCCGCCCCCATGAAAGACCATCTGCCCGCCTGGACCCACGAATGGCTGCACTACGGGGTCCCTGCCCTGCAGATTCTGGTGACCCTGCTGGTGGCCTGGCTGCTGCGGCTGGTTGCCCGGCGGCTGATCCGCCGCGTCGGTGAGCACTACACGCTCCCGCCGGAAATGATCATGGGCGCACGTCGGGTGTTCACCTTCCTGGTGTATTTCACCGTGCTGCTGATCGTGCTCAACATCGTGGGCGTCTCGGCAACGGTGCTGTGGACCGCCTTCACCGGGTTCGCCGCGGTCGGCGCGGTGGCGTTCTTCGCCGCGTGGAGCGTGCTGTCCAACATCTTCTGCACGCTGCTGATCTTCACCACGCGGCCGTTCCGCCTGCACGATTACATCGAGCTGCTGGAAAACGGTGAGAAGCCTGGACTCAAGGGCCGCGTGATCGACATCAATCTGATCTACACCACGTTGCAGGAAACCGGCAGTGGGCATGAAGGCACGGTCCTGCAGATGCCCAACAACATGTTTTTCCAACGCACCGTGCGCCGTTGGCGCGATCCTTCGCAGGCGCCGGGCGGGATTCAAGGGGACGGCTGAGTCCCGCCGCCGTCGGCCAGGCAATGCCCGCTGCGGGATCGATACCTAGCGCAGCTGGCTGTCCTTGCTGCCGCGGCGGTTGTAGCCGCTGCCCTCCTGCTGGGCGGCGTCCTCTTCTTCCTGGCAGCGCACGCATAGTCGTACGCCGGGCACGGCCTTCCGCCGCGACTCGGGAATGGGCGCGTCGCAGTGCTCGCAGTGGGTCAATCCGGGGCCGTCGCGCAACTGTGCGCGGGCCCGCTGGATGGCCTCATCGACGGTGGCGTCGATCTGATCCTGGACGGCGCCGTCGCCTGCCCAACCTGTCGCCATGATGTGTCTCCCATGCCGGTGTCAGGCCACCAGCATAGACCCGGCCCACGACGCCGAGCCGACGTGGGGCTGAACGCCCGCGGCGCCGGGTGAACGCTTCAGACGGGGCTTACCAGACCAGGTCGTCCGGCACCTGGAACTGGGCGTAGTACGCATCGTCCTCGGCGTTGCCGGTGCTGGGCTCGCTGCCGGGCTGGCTGTTGTCGAGCACGATCACGCTGGCATCGCGCTCGCGGACCTTCTCGGCCGCCGCCCGCGGCAGCAGTTCGAAGCCGTCGCCATGGCGCACGATCACCAGGCTGCCCGAGGCCAGCTGGCGGCGCAGCACGTTGTTGACCAGCAGGGTGCGGATCAGCGTGCCATCGTTGAAGCGGTACTCGCTCTCGCCTTCACGCTTGACCTTGTGTGCCTCGACGATCTGGCGGACCTGGGCCTGCAGTTCCTGGGCGTGGGCCTTGGCTTTGCGCTCGGCTTCCAGCGCGCGATCGCGCTCGGCCTTTTCCGCGCGCAGGCGCTCGGCCTCGCGCTGGCTTTCGCTGGGCGCGGCCGGGGCCTTGCCGTGACGGGCTTTCACCTGTTCACGGGCGGCCTGGGAGACCTGGGATTTCTTGACCAGCCCAGCCTTGAGCAGCTGCTCCTGCAGGGGATTTGCCTTCGCCATACGCCTAGCATCTGTTGTTGCGGGATTCCGGAGGCCATCATACTGGTCTGCCCGTCCCGCCCCAACCGCCCGATGACCGCCCTGAAGTACCTCGCCGGCTATCCCGACGCCCTGCAGCAGCAGGTGCGCGAGCTGATCGCGGGCGACCGGCTGGGGCCGTGGCTGGAGCAGCGCTATGCCGAACTGCATACGGTCCGCAACGACCGCCAGCTCTACGACTACACCCAGGGCCTGAAGGAGCGCTACCTGCGCCAGTCCACGCCGCTGTCCAAGGTGATCTACGACAGCAGGCTGCAGGTGCTCAAGCACGCGCTGGGCACCCACACCACGGTCTCGCGGGTGCAGGGCAGCCGGCTCAAGGCCAGCCGCGAGATCCGCATCGCCACGGTGTTCCGCGAGGCACCGGCGCCGTTCCTGAAGATGATCGTGGTGCACGAACTGGCCCATCTGAAGGAATCGGACCACAACAAGGCCTTCTACCAGCTGTGTACCCACATGGAAGCGGACTATCACCAGCTGGAGTTCGATCTGCGCCTGTACCTGACCCACCTGGAACGCACGCCGGCCTGAGCCGCAGCGGCCCTCATCGCGCAGCGCCGGGCCCCAGCCAGTACACTCCCCGCCCGTTTCCCGTTTTATGTTGCCTGCCCCATGACCGACCCGATCCGACTCGACAAACGCCTGACCAGCCTGATCGGCTGCTCCCGTGGCGACGCCCAGCGCTACATCGAGGGCGGCTGGGTGACCGTCAACGGCCAAGTTGTCGAACAGCCGCAGACGATGGTCACCGACGAGGACATCGTGCTGCGCGAGAACGCCGAGGCGACCCGCACCGAGACCGTGAGCATGCTGCTGCACAAGCCGGCCGGCATGCGCTCGGACGAACTGTGCGCCCTGGTGACCCCGGAAAGCCGCAGTGAACTCGACGCCACCGGGGTGACCCTGCTGCAGCGGCATTTCCACGCCCTGCAGCTGGTGATGCCGCTGTCCGACGACGAAAGCGGCCTGGTGGTGGTCAGCCAGGAAGGGCGCGTGATCTCGCACCTGAAGGATCGCGGCGCAACGCTGGAGCAGGAATACCTGGTGGAAGTCAGTGGCGAGCTGGCGCCCTACGGCATGAAGCGCCTCGCGCACGGCCTGAGCTTCCGCAGCTGGCCGTTGCCACCGTGCAAGGTGAGCTGGCAGAACGAAACCCGCCTGCGCTTTGCGATCAAGCCGGTGCATCCGGGCCAGCTGCGCGACATGTGCGCCCAGGTCGGGCTGGAGGTCATCAGCATCCGCCGCCTGCGCATCGGCCGCGTGGCGATGGGCAAGCTGGTCCCGGGCCAGTGGCGTTACCTGGCGCCGGACGAGCGTTTCTAAACCGCGCCAGCACTCGCCCTGCACGCCCCGGCCGCTTACGATCGGGGCATGACCGAGAAAAAACCGTTCTGGCGCCGGCTGCTGCGCTGGCTGGGGATCGTTGTCGCCCTGCTGATCCTGCTGGTCCTCAGCGGCCTGCTGCTGGCCGACCACCTCACCCCGCAGGCCGTGGGCGAGCGTTCGACGGTGCTGCCCACCCAGGCCGACCAGACCCCGATCGATCGCGAGCTGGTCCGCCTGCAGGCCGAGCACCCCGGCCAGACCGGTGTGGCCTTCCTGTCCGACGGGCTGGACGCGTACGCCGCACGCGCGGTGATCACCCAGCACGCCGGGCGCAGCCTGGACCTGCAGTACTACATCTGGCACGACGACCTCATCGGCCATCTCATGGCCAACGAGCTGTACCGCGCGGCCGAGCGCGGCGTGCGGGTACGCATCCTGCTCGATGACATGAACGCGCAGGACAAGGACGCGCTGATGATGGCGCTCGATGCGCACCCCAACATCGAGATCCGCCTGTACAACCCGTTCCGCAACCGCAACGGACTCTGGCGGCTGGTCGAGATGGTGCAGCGCGTTTTCAGCGTCAACCACCGGATGCACAACAAGTCATGGATCGCCGACGGGCGCGTGGCGATCGTCGGTGGCCGCAACATCGGCGAGGAGTATTTCAGCGCACGCCCGGATGTGAACTTCCGCGACCTGGACCTGCTGGTCGCCGGCGAAGCGGTGCAGCAGGCCAACACGATCTTCGACGATTACTGGAACAGCGATACCGCTGTGCCGATCCGTGCGCTGGCGTTCTACACCGAACCGCAGCTGCGCCTGCTGATCCGCGAAAGCGAGCACGAAGCGCGCCTGGACAGTGCCAAGCCCTATCTCGAACGCGTGGCGCGCTCGCAGGCGGCGAAATCGTATTACCGCGATGCGCTGGATCTGCACTGGTCACACCACGTGGAGATCGCCTCGGACCCGCCGATGAAGCACCGCCGCGACGATCAGGCCGACTGGCTGGTGACGCGCCTGGTGCAGGAGCTGGAAAGCGCACAGCACAAAGCCTTGCTGATCTCGCCCTACTTCGTTCCTGGCGAGGACGGCACCGAGGGCTTGGGCGCGATGGTCGCGCGCGGGGCCCAGGTCGCGGTCATCACCAACTCCCTGGCCGCCAATGATGTGGCCGCCGTGCACAGCGGTTACATGCACTACCGGGCACCGTTGCTGCGCAGTGGCGTGCAGCTGTACGAGCTCAAATCGCGCGGCAACGTCGATGGCGGCGGTCTGTTCGGCAGCAGTGGCGCCAGCCTGCACACCAAGGCGTTCATGATCGACGACCAGCGCGGCTTCGTCGGCTCATTCAATCTGGACCCGCGCTCGGCGTATCTGAACACCGAGATGGGCGTGCTGTTCAACGATCCGGTGCTCGCCGCGCAGCTGCGCGAGGAGTACCTGCGCCTGGCCAGCCCACGCCAGAGCTACTGGGTGGCCCTGGGACCGGACGGCGACGTTCGGTGGCTGGAGCGCGATGCGCAGCCGCCGCACTGGCTGTATACCGAACCGGACACCGGGTTCTGGCTGCGGGCCAGCGCGCGCGCGATCAGCTGGCTGCCGCTGGAGTCGCAGCTCTAGCTCAGCCGGCCTGGGCCACGTCGCGCTCGGCCTCGTCGCCCTCCAGCGTTTCCACGGCGCGCCCGTGCACGCGCCGCCAGATCCACTGCAGTGCGTGCGGCGGTGTGTCGTCCAGTTGCTCCAGCAACGCCAGGGCCTGGACCTGACCGATCTGGCCATGGCGGCACAGCAGGCTGGCCGCCGCCGCCGCACGGGCAAAGCGCAGGCTGGCCGCCAGCCCACTGCCACTCTGGCGGATCAAGGCATCGTGCACGGCCTTGGGCAGCTCCCATGCCGCGGCGATGCGGCTGGCCACCGGCAGGGTCCAACTGTCGAGAAGATCCGCCGCCAGCGTGCGCGGCGGGGCGGCGAGCGCCTGTTGCGCGCAGGCATCGAGCAGATGGCGCATCACCAGCGCCGCGCCCAGGCCCTGGGTCAGGCCCAGCCACTGCGCGGCGAAGCCATCTTCATGGGTCACCGTGCGTGCGTGGTCGGCGGCAGCACGCGAGGCCAGCAGCGCATGCTCCCAGATCACCGCACTGAACTGGGGAAAGGCATCGCACTGCAGCTGCATCACCGGCTGCACCAGCACCGCGCTGATGATCTGGCGGATGCCATCGGTACCAACCAGGGTGACCGCACGCTGCAGGGTCTCCACCGGGCGCGCCTGCACCCGGTAGACCGGGCTGTTGGCGATGCGCAGCAGATTGCCGGTCAACACCGGGTCCTGGCCGATGATCCCGGCCATGGCGCGCGCCGAGGCGTCGCTGTCGTTGACGGTCTGGATCAGCTGCGGCAGCAGCTGCGGGCGGCGGGGCAGGTGTTTGGCCGACCAGTCCCGCGCCAGCAGCGAGGCGGTGACGGCATCACGCAGTTCAACGGTGCGCGGGGCCGCGGCGTCGGCGGCATCGCCACTGCGCGGCACCAGTGCCAGCGTATGCAGCCCGGCCTGCAGCACCCCCACCGGATCGGTACCCGGCGCTAGCGGGGCAACCGGCAACGCCGCGGCTCGCCCGTGCGTGGCAGTGCCACGGGCCATCGACGGCGCCACCACGGCACGCCGGTGACGGAGCACAGCGGCCATGCCAAGCAGCGCCAGCACGGCGGCGCCGACAACCACAGCGCCGATCATGCCCATGGCCCTGGACGCGCCGGGTCCCGCACTTGCCTTGTTGCGACTGCGCCCACGTGATCCTTCCTGCGATGACCGGCCATCCACACCGTTGCCACGGCATCGGCCTGCGCTTCAGCAACTTTAATGGCCGTGGGGCGCAAGACCCCTGACAACACCGTCCGTCGGAATGCACTAGAATGGCGCCGCGCGACCCGTCCGAGACCCGACGACGTCGCTTTTTTTGTTTTACAACCCACCTTTTGCTGGCGCGTTCGCCGCTGTTCGCCACCGTTCGCACCATCGGAGCCACCATGTTATTTGAAACCCTCGAAACCACCGGTCACGAACAAGTGGTGTTCTGCCACAGCCGCGACGCCGGTCTGAGGGCGATCATCGCCATCCACAACACCACCCTCGGCCCGGCCTTGGGCGGTGTGCGCATGCGTCCCTACGCCAGTACCGACGAGGCCCTGGCCGATGCGCTGCGCCTGAGCCGCACCATGACCTACAAGAACGCCCTGGCCGGCCTCAACGTGGGTGGCGGCAAGGCGGTGATCATCGGCGACCCGAAGCGCGACAAGACCGAAGTGCTGTTCCGCGCCTTCGGCCGCTATGTCGATTCGCTGGGTGGCCGCTACATCACCGCCGAGGACGTCGGCACCGATGTCAACGATATGGAGAACATCTACCTGGAGAGCGAGTACGTCACCGGCGTCCACCAGGTGCATGGCGGCTCCGGTGACCCGGCACCGTTCACCGCATACGGCGCACTGCAGGCGCTGATGGCGTCGATGCAGCACAAGCTGGGCCATGAGGAAGTGGGCAAGGCCAGCATCGCGGTGCAGGGCCTGGGCCATATCGGCATGGAGCTGGTGAAGCTGCTGCGCGATCGTGGCGCCAAGCTGTACGTCAGCGACCTGGACAGCACGCGCGTGGATCGCGCTGTCACCGAATACGGTGCAGAGGCGGTCAAGCCGGAAGACATCTACGACGTCAACGCCGACATCTTCGCGCCCTGCGCGCTGGAAGGCGCGATCAATCCAGACACGCTGCCGCGCCTGAAGTGCAAGATCGTCTGTGGTACCGCCAACAACCAGCTCTCCAGCCTGGAGGTCGGCGATGAACTGCACGCGCGCGGCATCCTCTACGCACCGGATTACGCGGTCAACGCCGGTGGCGTCATGAACGTCTCGCTGGAGATCGACGGCTACAACCGTGAGCGCGCGATGCGCCTGATCCGCAGCATCTACCACAACCTCGGCCGCATCTTCGCGCTGTCGCAGAGCGAGGGCATCGCCCCGCAGCGCGCCGCCGACCAGATCGCCGAATCGCGCATCCTGTCGATCGGCAAACTGAAGATGCCGCTGGGCCGCAGCACGCCGCGCCGGGGCAGCCTGCGCGGCAACTGAGCCGCTGCGCTGACAAACGAAGAGGGCGCGATCATCGATCGCGCCCTCTTTTTTCGTGCGTCGCGGCCAGGCCCGCGTCTAGAACCCAGCCGAATACCGCAGCTGCGCCTGACGCAGATCGCCGCGTGGCCCAAAGCGCTGGTCGTACCCGAATGCCAGGCGGCTGTTGCGGCTCAACCATGACTCCAGCGAAAGCCCGAACAACCCGCCCGAGCGGGCCGGCTGCACCCCGGCCACCGGCGCCCAGGCCTCGACACCGACGAAGCTGGCATCCAGCGAAAGGCCGTCGCTGGACAGATGCTGCTGCCATTCGGCATAGCCGCGCAGCGACCAGCCGCCCCAGCGCCGCTCGGCGCGCAGGCCGGCCAACGCCTGGCTGCGCGTACTCACGGCATCGCGCGCGCGCAGACCGAAACCCATGCCGCCTGTTTCACTGAAACCATCGCTGTCCACCCGGGCGTACTCGGCGCCCAGGTAAGGCGTCAGCGAGGCGGTGGCACTGCCGAAACGGTAGCCCGACTCCACGCTGGCCGCACTGAAGCTGCCGCCATAGCGCGCATTGACGCCGTACTGCCCCGCACCGAGCAGCAACTGGCGATCGATCTCACGGGTGAACTGGCCCGCGCCGACCTGGCCCATCGCATAGGCGCGGCCGGTGCCCCAGCCGGCATACACCTGCGCCTGCGACTGACGGTCGCGGCCGCGGTCACTGCCCCACTCGCGGCTGCCGTAGCTGCGCGTTTCACCGAACGCGACACCGAGCATGCCGTGGCTGCCCAACGCCATGTCCTGGCCCATCATCCAGCCGCGGGTCGCCACGCCGTTGCCGGCGAAACTGCCTTGGCCCGCCTCGCCCAGCGTGCTCTGCCAGGCACCGCGCAGGCGTGGCACGGCCTGCACCTCACCGAGCCGTGCCGACAGCGCACGACGGTTCATGTCGATGCTGTCGAAGGTCGCTGCCGTGGCCAGGGCATGCGCCTTGCCGGAGAGGCTGTCCAGGCTGGCCTGCAAGGCGCTGGCGCCATCCACCTGCTGCAGCTTCCCGGCCCCGTCGGCAAACCCGTCCAGTGCCGCACCGTTGCGATCCAGCACTTCAAACGCGGATTCGACCCGCGCTGCCGAGGCCAGCGCCGTGCCGCCCAGGCCGGCCTGGAGGCTGGCGCTGGTGACGCTGATGCGGTCGATGACCATGGTGACGTCGTTGTTGGCGTGCAGCAGGCTGGCCTGGAGCAGGCTGCCGGGTGCCAGTCCGTTGGTGACGCTGGCGAACGTGCCGGCAACCCCACCATCGGCGTGCAGCAGTGGCTGCGTGCGTCCGTCACGGGGCACGTAACCGGCGATGATGCTGTCCACACGGACCGTGCCGGCCAGCGTGGCGGTGCCGTTCACCATGAGCGGGTTGGCCCCCAGTGCGACGACCAGTTGCGCGCCGGCACGCTGGATGTAGTTGCCTTCGATGACCGCATCGATGTTGTCGCTGCGCAGCATCACGCTGGCGCCGTTGTCCACGTTGCCACTCACCCGCGTGGTGCCGTTCATGAACTGCAGCGCCGCGCCGTTGGGGTCACCGGCCTGCGGCACGATGAGCACGTTGGAACGCAGCGACGCACCGCCGCGCAGCGCGAGGGTGCCGCGCTCGATGAACGTGTCACCGGTGTAGGTATTGGCGCCGGCCAGGGTCAACGCACCCGCACCCTGCTTGGTCAGTCCGCCGCCGCCGCTGATGTCGTTGCTCCATACCGAATTCAGCCCCGGCGTGCTGACATTGACCGTCGTATCGCCCCAGTCCAGCCTGGCCGGACCGTTGATCGCCTTGGCGATGTTGAGCAGGCCATAGCCGAACGTTCTGTCCACGCCGGCCGCACCGAGATCGGTGGCCGTGCCGAGCAGCGTCTGGCGCACCAGATCATTGGTAAAATACGGGTACTTCTGCCACACCAGGGCGGCCGCGCCGGAGACCAGCGGCGCCGCGTAGGACGTGCCCGAACCGTAAAAGTACGTTGGCGTGCCCCCTTTGCTGGCGGGATCGACGTAGGCCACCGTGCCCGGGGCGGCCAGGCAATAGCGTGCCGCCACGCCACAGGCGTTGGCATACGAAGCCAGCTTGCTCGGGTCGGCGGTGTCCACTGCGGTCACGCTCAGCCAGCCGCGTTCCAGATCCGCAGCGGGCAGGCTGCCGCCCGGGCCGACCTGGCTGGGCAGCGCCGCCATGCTGGACGGATTGGGCTTGCTCTCGTTGCCGGTGGCGAACACCACCAGGCCGCCATTGCTGAGGATGAAGGGGCGGTATTCCTGGGCGATCGGCGCGGTGGCGGAGGGGTTGGTCCAGTACAGGCCGCCCCACGAGTTGTTCATGATCTTGACGCCGGCGGCGATCAGATCCTGATGCACACCGTCCAGACCGACCGCACCGGTGATCTCGTTGCCACTGCCCGAACCGTCATCGACGGGGCGCTTGTCAGCAATGATGCGCGCCGAGACGATCTGCGCTTCGCTGGCCACGCCACCCGGCCAGCTGCCGACCCTGGCGCCGGCCGCCAGCTGGGCCACCACGGTGCCGTGACCGACCACGTCATCCACATTGACATTGTTCACGCGGGGATCGACATAGGTGTAATTGGCCAGCACCCGCCCGTTCAGTGCCGGGTGCTCGCGGTTCACGCCCGAATCGACCACGCCGATGCGCACGCCGGACCCGGTCCAGCCGGCAGACTGCGCCGGGCCCGCCTGGACGATGCTCAGGTGCGCATCGATGGACGGCTGCGGCGGCGGGGCCGTGGTCGGCGGCGGAGAAGGCGGTGTGGTGGGCGGCGGCGACGGGGGCGTGGTTGGGGGAGGCGACGGCTCCAGGTCCCCTCGGACATTGCTGCCCCCGCCTCCGCACGCACTCAGTGCCAGCGCCAATGCCGCGGCCAAGGCCGACCTGCCGATCACAACCTGCTTCATCCCTGCTCCCCTTGTGAATGGACCTTCCCCACCTGCCTGCCCCCGGGCAGACACCGGCAGTCAATGCCGACCCTCTATACTGGACCGACCCCCACGCAGTCTGCCGGGAAATGCGTCGGCTTCCAACGCCCGCGTTCCCATTCCGCTCTTCGCTCACGCACCAAAGAGATTGCACATGTCCAACATCGTCATCGCCGCCGCCAAGCGCACCGCCATCGGCTCCTTCCTGGGCCAGTTCAACGGCGTGCCGTCCCCGACCCTGGGGTCCACCGTCATCGCCGCGGCCCTGGAGCAGTCCGGAGTACCGGCTGCGGACGTTTCCGAAGTGATCATGGGCTGCGTGCTGCCGGCCAACCTCGGCCAGGCGCCGGCCCGCCAGGCCGCGATCGCCGCCGGGATTCCGGTCTCCACCGGCGCCACCACCCTCAACAAGGTGTGCGGCTCGGGCATGAAGGCCATCATGCTGGGGCATGACCTGATCAAGGCCGGCTCGGCCAGCATCGTGGTCGCCGGCGGCATGGAGTCGATGTCCAACGCCCCGCACATGATCCCCAACTCGCGCACCGGCAACCGCTTCGGCAACTTCCAGGTGATCGACCACATGGCCCACGACGGCCTGGTCAATGCGTATGACGGCAAAGCCATGGGCGAGTTCGCCGAGTGCACCGTGGAGAAGTACCAGGTCAGCCGCGAGGACCAGGATGCCTTCGCCATCGAATCGGTGCGCCGTGCGCAGGCCGCCCAGGCCAATGGCGCTTTCGATGGTGAAATCGTTCCGGTGAAGGTCAGCACGCGCAAGGGTGAGGTCGAATACGCACAGGACGAGCAGCCGAGCCGCTCGGACATCGCCAAGATCCCGACCCTGCGCCCGGCGTTCAAGAAGGACGGCACGGTCACCGCCGCCAGCTCGTCGAGCATCTCCGACGGCGCTGCTGCCGTGGTGCTGCTGTCCGAAGAAGATGCCGCCGCCCGCGGGCTGCAGCCGCTGGCCCGCATCGTCGGCCATGCGACGCACTCGCAGGCGCCGGAATGGTTCACCACCGCCCCCATCGGTGCGATCCAGAAGCTGCTGGAGAAGACCGGCTGGACGCTGGACCAGGTGGATCTGTTCGAGATCAACGAAGCCTTCGCCGTGGTCGCGATGGCGCCGATCCGCGAGCTGGGCATTCCGCACGACAAGGTCAATGTCAATGGCGGCGCCTGCGCATTGGGTCATCCCATCGGTGCCTCCGGTGCACGGCTGGTGGTCACGCTGGTGAACGCATTGCGCAAGCGTGACGCCAAGCGCGGAATTGCTACCCTGTGCATCGGCGGCGGCGAAGCAACCGCCATCGCTATCGAATTGATTTGATTTGATTTAACGCGCATTTCTCAAAACTGAATGCGCGATCGCTTGACAGCCAATCGTGGCTTGTCATCATGTTGCCGGGCGCGCAATAGCGCGTTGCCTAATCTAACGACGAGGATTCACAACAATGAGCATCAACAAGCTGCTGATCGCAATGGCCCTGGGCCTGGCTCTGACCGCCTGCTCGAAGCAGGAGCAGGCTGCTGACGCCGCCGCTTCGGCCAACGAAGCTGCCGCTGACGCCCAGGCCGCTGCTGACCAGGCCGCTGCTGCTGGCGCCCCGGCTGCTGACGCTGCCCAGGCTGCTGCCGACACCGCCACCACCGCTGCTGACGCTTCGGCCGATGCCGCTGCCCAGGCTGCTGGCGCTGCCACCGACGCTGCTGCCGACCAGGCTGCTGACGCTGCCAAGGCTGCCGAAGGCACCGCCGAGAAGGCCAAGGACGCTGCTGAAGAAGCCAAGAAGTAATAACTTCTTTCTTCAAGCAAGTCTGAAGAAGCCGCTGGTTCGCCAGCGGCTTTTTCTTTGGGCGCGTGTTGTGCATGTCCTGCCGCGCACCGGTTCTTCACAGGCGCATGAATAGGCTGGCCTCCCATCCATCGCCGTTCTGGAGCGCCACATGAAGATCCGTCCGCTGACCACCTCCCTGCTGGCTGCTTCCCTGCTGCTCGGCCTGGCCGCGTGCAAGGGCCCGGAGGCCGAACAGGCCCGCCGTGATGCCGCCCAGGCCGCCGACAGCACCAATGCCGCCGCGCGCGAAGCGGTTGACAAGGCCGCGGCCGCCACCCGCACTGCCGCCGACGATGCCGCTGCCGCCTCCGAGCGCGCCGCCGCCGACACCCAGCAGGCGCTCGACCGCGCTGCCGCAGCGACCTCCGAGGCCGCTGGCGAGGCCAAGGTCGCCGCCAAGGATGCGGCTGCCCACGCCAGCGATTCCACCGCCGATGCCGCGCAGAAGGTCGCCGACAAGGCGCGCGACGTTGCCGACGATGCAAAGAAGAACGCCAACGAAGCCAAGCACTGAGTCCGGCGTCCCTCACGCCGCCTTCGGGTGTGACCAACGCCCCCTCTCCTGAGGGGGCGTTTTCATTGGGGCGCGTTCACGGCAGCGCGCGGCTCAGCACGGCCGCGAAGTCCACGTCGGCCGGCAACGTCCCGAACGCCATCCCATGCTCGGCACCCAGCCGCGAGCGGATGAAGGCCGATGCGTTCGGGCTCTGCGCGCGCAGCAGTACCGCGGCCTGCAACACCAGCGCCAGGCGTTCGGTGATACGGCGGGCCTGTGCTTGTTCCGGCGTTGCCGCGAGCTGCATGCGCAACGCCCGCAGGGCTTCGTCATAGATCGCATCCACACCGGCCACCGCATCCAGCTCGGCGTCCAGCGCCTGCAGCACCTGTGGTTCGCGCGACAGCGCACGCAGCACATCCAGGCACTGGATGTTGCCGCTGCCTTCCCAGATGGAATTCAACGGCGCTTGACGATACAGCCGTGGCAGCATCGACTCTTCCACATAGCCGGCACCGCCGAGGCACTCCTGCGCTTCATTGACGAACACGGCCGCGCGCTTGCACACCCAGTACTTGCCCACTGCCGTCGTGATGCGCGCGAATGCCGCCTGCTGCGGATCCGTCCCGGCCTGATCCACCGCCCGTGCCACGCGCATGGCGAACACCGTGGCCGCTTCGGATTCGATCGCCAGGTCCGCCAGTACGTTGGCCATCAGCGGATGCTCGCTCAGCCGCGTGCCGAAACTGCTGCGATGCCGGGTGTGATGCAGCGCCTGCGCCAGCGCCATGCGCATCTCGGCGGCGGCACCGAGCATGCAGTCCAGCCGCGTCATCATGACCATGCCGATGATGGTCGCCACCCCGCGCCCCTCCTCGCCCACCCGCTGCGCCCAGGCCCCGCACAACTCCACCTCGCTGGAAGCGTTGGACCAGTCGCCAAGCTTGTCTTTCAAGCGCATCAGACGGAACGCGTTGCGGTGGCCATCGGCCAGGCGCCGCGGCATGAGGAAACAGCTCAGGCCACCCGGCGCCTGCGCCAGCACCAGGAAGCCATCGGACATCGGCGCGGAGAAGAACCACTTATGGCCCACCAACGCATAGCTGCCATCGGCCTGGGGCTCGGCCCGCGTGGTGTTGCTGCGTACGTCCGAACCGCCCTGCTTCTCGGTCATGCCCATGCCCAGGGTGATCCCGGCCTTGTCGGCAATCGGTACGTCACGCGGGTCGTAGTGAGGCGCTGCCGCCTTGTCCGCCCAGGCGGCGAGCGACGGATCCTGGCGCAACACGGCGACCGCAGCGTGGGTCATCGTCAACGGGCAACTGGTGCCCGCCTCGGCCTGGTGATGCAGGTAGCTCAACGCCGCACGTGCCACGTGCGCGCCGGGGCGACCATCGTGCCAGGACAGCCCGGCCACGCCATGCGTTTTCGCCGCCGTCATCAGCTGGTGGTATGCCGGATGGAACTCGACGGTATCGATGCGATGGCCCTGTGCATCGTGGGTGCGCAGACGCGGGCGATCGCGATTGGCATCGAAGCCGATCCGATAGAGCTCATCGCCGGCGAGACCGCCATAGCGCGCCAACTGGCCCGCGAACGCGGCGCCGCCTTCGCGCTGTACTGCCTCGGCCAGCGCGACGTCGTCGGCCCACAGATTGCGCCCCCCGAAAGGTGGCGGCTGGTTGCTCACCTGGTGCGTTTCGAACGCGGGCAATGCAGACGTCATCACGGCGACCTCCTTGCAGACAGATGCACCGATTCTGCCGCATCCCCCTGCAGGCCGCCGTTCATGCGGATTCTCACCTCCTGCACGAGCGCGGCGGCACAGTGCAGGCATGAACACCGATGCCGACAACGACGATCTGGTGGTGCTCCGGCCCGAGGGGCTGTACTGCCCGGCCGGTGATTTCCACATCGACCCGTGGCGGCCGGTGCCGCGTGCGGTGATCACACACGGCCATGGCGATCACGCGCGCAACGGCATGGGCCATTACCACTGCACCACGCAGACCCTGCCGATCCTGCGCTGGCGCCTGGGCGATGTGGACTGCACCGCGCACGCGTACGGCGAGCGCTTCGCCCTGGGCGACACCGAGGTCTCGCTGCATTCGGCCGGGCATGTGCTCGGCTCGGCCCAGGTGCGTATCGCCCATGCAGGCCGGGTATGGGTGGCCTCGGGCGACTACAAGCGCCAGCCCGATCCGAGCTGCGACCCGTTCGAGGTGGTGCCCTGCGACACCTTCATCACCGAAGCGACCTTCGGCCTGCCGGTCTACCGCTGGCCGGACACCTCGCAGGTCGCCGCCGACATCGTGGCCTGGCGGCGCGAGTGCGAAGCCCGCGGCGAGGCGGCCGTGCTGCTGTGCTACGCGCTCGGCAAGGCGCAGCGGATCCTCGCCGAGCTGCTGCCACTGGATGACCAGCCTGCGCTGCTGCATGGCGCCATCGCCACCGGCGTGGCGGTGTACCGCGAAGCCGGGATTCCGATGCTGGCGACCGAGCCGGTCAGCGAACAGGCGCGCGGTGCCGAGTTCGCCGGCAAGTTGATTCTTGCCCCGCCCTCGGCCGCGGGCAGCGCGTGGATGCGCCGCTTCAAGGGTGCGCAGCTGGGCTTTGCCTCCGGCTGGATGCGGGTGCGCGGCAACCGCCGCCGCCGTAACTACGACCGTGGCTTCGTCGTCTCCGATCATGCTGACTGGCCCGACCTGCTGCGCACCATCGCCGAGACCGGTGCCCGCCGCGTCATCGCCACCCACGGCAATACCGATGCGCTGATCCGGTTCCTGCGCGAGCGCGGTGTCGCCGCCGAGGCGTTCGCCACCGGCTACGGGGACGAAGAATGAAACGCTTCGCCGCGCTCTACAGCGAACTCGACCGCAGCACCGCTACCGGCGACAAGCGCGCTGCGCTGGTGCGCTACTTCCAGCAGGCGCCACCGCACGACGCGGCATGGGCACTGTTCCTGCTGGCCGGCGGCAAGGTCACCAGTGCGCGGCAGAAGATCGCCGGCAACGCCGAACTGCGCACGTGGGTGGCCGAGATGTCCGACACACCGGCGTGGCTGGTGGACGACAGCTATGACCAGGTCGGCGATCTGGCCGAGACCCTCACCCTGCTGATGGACGACCCGGTGCAGGCCGGGGCGGATATCGCGCTCGCCGACTGGATCGAGCAGAAGCTGCTGCCGGTCGCCAATCAACCCGAACCGGTGCGCCACGCCGCGATCACGCAGGCGTGGCAACAGCTTGCCTTCGACGAGCGGCTGGTGTTCAACAAGCTGCTGACCGGCGCGCTGCGCGTGGGCGTATCGCAGCGGCTGGTGCAACAGGCACTGGCCGAATGGTCGGGCCTGGATATCGCGCGCATCGCCCAGCGCATGCTCGGCAGCTGGGTACCCACGCCCGGGCTGCTGGCGGCGCTGCTGTCCCCGGAAGAGCGGCCGGAAGATCGCCAGCAGCCCTATCCGTTCTTCCTGGCCTCACCACTGGAGGCGGAGGTCGACACGCTCGGGCCGATCGACGACTGGCTGCTGGAATGGAAATGGGATGGCATCCGCCTGCAGGTGCTGCGCCGCCAGGGCGAGGTCGCGCTGTGGTCGCGCGGCGAAGAACGGCTGGATGGGCGCTTCCCGGAGATCGAAGCGGCGGCGATGGCGCTGCCCGATGGCTGCGTGATCGATGGCGAACTGCTGGCCTGGGCCGACGGCGATGATCTGCCGCTGCCCTTCACCGCGCTGCAGACGCGCATCCAGCGCCTCAAGCCTGGCCCCAAGACGCTGCGCGATACGCCGGTGCGCGTGCTCGCCTACGATCTGCTCGAACTGGACGGAGACGACCTGCGCGCCTTGCCGCTGTCGCAACGGCGTGCGCGCCTGGCCGAGGTGCTCGCCACGCTGGCCGACCCGCGCCTGATGCTGTCGCCGGCCGTCCGCGTGGCCGATTGGAGCGCGGCGGCCGCGCAGCGCGATCTGGCCCGCGAGCGCGGTGTGGAAGGGCTGATGCTCAAACGCGGCGACTCCGTCTACCAGGCCGGGCGCCGACGCGGCGACTGGTGGAAATGGAAGATCGCCCCGCTGACCATCGATGCGGTGATGATCTACGCGCAGTCCGGCCACGGCCGGCGCAGCACGCTCTACACCGATTACACCTTCGGGGTGTGGGACGGCGAGACGCTGGTGCCGGTGGCCAAGGCGTACTCGGGTCTGGACGACAAGGAAATCCTCGCGCTGGACCGCTGGATCCGCGCGAACACGATCGAGCGCTTCGGGCCGGTGCGCAGCGTGCGTGGCGAGCAGGTGTTCGAGCTCGGCTTCGAAGCGGTGAACCGCAGCAAGCGTCACAAGTCCGGCATCGCCGTACGCTTCCCGCGCATCCTGCGCTGGCGGCATGACAAGCCGGCCAGCGAGGCCGACACGCTCGCCCAGCTGCAGGCGCTGGCGCGGTGACGCGACGCGAGGCCATGGCCCGCCTGACGGCGTGGTTCGCCAGCCGGGGCTGGGCACCGTTGCCCTTCCAGAAAGCGATGTGGCGGCATTACCTGGCCGGCGGGTCCGGCCTGCTGCACACACCGACCGGCAGCGGCAAGACGCTGGCGATGTTCGGTGGGCCGCTGCTGCAGGCACTCAACGATCCACCGCCCCGAACCACCCGCGGCCGCGCGAAGACGCCCGTACCGGTCCTGCAGGTGTTGTGGATCACCCCGCTGCGCGCACTGGCCGCCGACACGGCGCGCGCACTGCGTGAGCCGCTGGATGCCCTCGGGTTGGACTGGCAGGTGGGCCTGCGTACCGGCGATGCCAGCGCGCGCGACAAGCGCCTGGCGCGTGAAGGGCGGCTGGATGTGCTGGTGACCACGCCCGAATCACTGGCGCTGCTGCTGAGCTATCCCGATACGATGGCGCGCCTGCAGCACCTGCGCTGCGTGGTGGTGGATGAGTGGCACGAACTGCTCGGCAACAAGCGCGGCGTGCTGCTGCAGTTGAATCTGCGCCGCCTGCGCGATGCCCTGCCCGCGCTGCAGGTGTGGGGGCTGTCAGCGACGCTGGGCAATCTGGACGAAGCGCGCGAAGTGCTGTTGCCCGATGTGCCCGATGCCCCGCTGGTGGCTGGCGCGCGGCCGCGCCCGGTCAGTGTGGAAACGCTGCTGCCCGCGCAGGGCGAGCGCTTCCCGTGGGCGGGCCATCTGGGTCTGTCGCAGTTGCAGCGCGTGCTGGAAAAACTGCTGACAGTGCGTACCAGCCTGCTGTTCACCAACACCCGTGCCCACGCCGAGCTCTGGCACCAGGCGCTGTCCGCGGTGTGGCCGGAAGACCCGGCCACGCTCGCGCTGCATCACGGCTCGCTCGACCCGGCGTTGCGCCGCGCGGCCGAGGAAGGCCTGCGCGAGGGCCGGCTGCGCTGCGTGGTCGCCACCTCCAGCCTGGATCTCGGCGTCGATTTCCCCAATGTCGACCAGGTCCTGCAGATCGGCAGCCCCAAGGGCATCGCACGGTTGCTGCAGCGTGCGGGGCGCGCCAGGCACCGCCCCGGCGAATCGGGCCACATCGTCTGCGTGCCCTCCCATGCGCTGGAGCTCATTGAGTACGCAGCGGCAAGGCGCGCGCTCGCCCACGGCCACATCGAAGCACGCCGGCCGCTGCGGCTGTCCCTGGACGTGCTGGCGCAACATGCCGTGAGCTGCGCCCTCGGTGGCGGCTTCGATCCCGATGCGCTGTTCGAGCAGGTACGGCGCACGCATGCCTTTGCCGGGCTGGACCGCGCGCACTGGGAGGGCGTGCTGGAGTTCATCGTGCAGGGCGGGCGCGCGCTGTCGCAGTACCCGGACTTCCACAAGGTCGTGCGCGATGACGATGGCCTCTATCGCGTGCATGACCGCCGCGTCGCGCTGCGGCATCGATTGTCGATCGGCACCATCACCAGCGATGGCAGCGTCATGGTGCAGTTCCTGCGCGGCGGCCGGCTCGGCGCGGTGGAGGAACAGTTCCTCAGCCGGCTGCGCCCGGGCGATCGCTTCCAGTTCGCCGGCCGCCTGCTGGAACTGGTGCGGCTGGAGAACCTGACCGCCTACGTGCGCGTAGCGCGCGGCGGCGATGGGGTGGTGCCGCGTTGGCAGGGCGGTCGGTTGCCGCTGTCGGACGCGCTCGGGCATGAAATGGAAACCGTGCTGGCCCACCCGCCCGAGAGCCCGGAGATGCAGTGGTTGGCGCCGCTGTTGGCGCTGCAGATGCGCCTGTCGGCCCTGCCCGGGCCCGAGCTGCTGCTGGTGGAGCATGTCCGCCGGCGCGAAGGCCAGTTCGTGTTCGTGTATCCCTTCGCCGGCCGTCAGGTCAATGAAGGGCTGGCCGCGTTGATGGCGATGCGCTGGACGCGCCTGCAGACCAATACGTTCGGTTACGCGGCCAACGATTACGGTTTCGTGCTCGCCCCGGCGCGTGCGATTGAGATCGATGCGGCGCGCGTGCGCGCGTTGCTGGAACCGCAGGGACTGCTTGCGGATCTGCGCGAGAGCCTCAATCTGGGCGAGCTTGCTCGACGCCAGTTCCGCGACATCGCGCGCGTGTCCGGCATGCTGGTACCCGCGCTGCCGGGGCGGACACCGCGCAGCCTGCGTCAGCTGCAGGCCTCCAGCGGATTGCTGTACGACGTCCTGCGCCAACATGATCCGGATCACATCCTGCTGACGCTGGCCGAACACGAAGTGCTGCACGATCAACTCGATCTCGACAGTCTGGCCCGCGCCCTCACCACCTGCCAGGCGCGCACGCTGAGCCTGCAGCATCCCGCCAGCTTGGGCCCACTGTCCTTCCCACTCTGGGCCGAGCGGCTGCGCGGCCAGCTCAGCAACGAAGACTGGAAGACCCGCGTCCTGCGCGCCGCACAGCAACTGGAGAAGCGCCATGGCGCCTGAACTGCCGATCACCCTCGCCGGCGAGACCGTCCATCTGCTTGGCGCGCGTGCGCTGCATTGGCCGGCACGGCACGCACTGTTGATCGCCGATCTGCATCTGGGCAAAGCCGACCTGTTCCGGCGATCGGGCATCGGCCTGCCCAGTGGCGGCACCTCCGATGATCTGCAACGGCTGGGCGCGATGGTGCAGCACCACGACGTGCGCCATCTGTGGATTCTCGGGGATGTCCTGCATGGCGCGGCGCATCGCGCGGCGTGGTACCGGCAATGGCAGGGATGGCGCGAGCAGCATTCCCACCTGTGGATCGGCGCGCTAGAAGGCAATCACGACCGGGTGTTGCCCAAGGCCGACCTGGGCATCGAACTGCTCGGCGAGCGTGTGCAGGAGGGGCCCTTCCTGCTGCGCCATGCACCGCAGCGTCAGCCGGGCCTGCATGTGCTGTGCGGCCATCTGCACCCGCTGGCGCGCCTGCCCGGCATGCAGCGGCGGTGGCCGTCGTTCTGGATGCGCGAGGGAATGACGATCCTGCCGGCGTTTTCCGGATTCACCGCCGGCATCGCACCGGTGCTCGGTGCCGGCGAGCAGCTGGTGGCCTGTGTCGAAGACCAGGCCATCGCGTTGCCGGCGCGCTGATTCTTACGGCGCGCGCCGTACGTGACCCCAGCTACGTTGCCTGGATCAGGCAGCCGAGGCCAACAGGTCGGGCATCAACCGGATATCCGGTGCATTCGGATTGGGCCGCACGGGTTGCCGCTGGATCGCGGTCAGCATGTCATGGGCGGCGGCACGGATGCGCGGATGGTGCTCCGGCGCGGCGTGCGTGATGAGGCTGGTCACATGGAACTCGAACACGTCTTCCATCACGTCCGGCTGATCCTCATGCAGCATCTGCAGTAGTCCGCGCAGTTTGCGGATTTCACTTTCCAGAGTTTCGGCCGAGAACAGCATTTCAATCTCCTTGGGTTGCGATCGGTCCACCGGACCGTAGGTCGCAAACGCAGCATCACCGTACCACCCCGCCGTCGCGGACCTCCACGCGATCAGGAATTGGACGCGCATCAGCGGTGTCAGCAGGGCGCGCATGGATAAGTGCGCGAGCGCTGCGTTTGCCAGAGTGTTGTCCCATGCCAGCGGTGAGTCCACCGTCAATGAATGTTATTCACGCCTTCACATCGGCGCGTGCACCGATACACAGGGGTATCAGCTGATGCCATCCGTCGCTCGCGGGGCATGCATCGCCTGCACGAACGCGGGCGACAACGGCAGTCTGCCCAGCCAGCCACGTTGGGTTCCGCTGAGCACGCGGAGCATATGCCCGCGCCCACCCGGCACGCGGCCCATGGGTTGGAACAGCACATCGCGTGCGCGCGCCAGTCCATCACGTTCGGACTGGAACAAGGGCGTCAGCCATCGACTCCAGTACTGGTAGATCGCCACGTGGGCGCGCCGCTGCACCTGGTAGGCCCGCAGCGCGACATCGGCATCGGCGTGCGCACGCAGTGCGTCGCGCAACGCCAGCGCATCCATCAGCGCCATGTTCACGCCCTGCCCCAGCTGTGGACTCATCGCGTGCGCCGCATCGCCGACCAGCACCAGCCGCCCGCGATGCCAGCGCGAGAGCACGGCGTCGCGGTACCCGGCGCGGGCCAGTTGACCCGGTTCCGTCACGCCGGCGAGGCGCTCATGCGCCTGCGGCCACAGCGTGGCGATCTCATCGAGCCAGCGGGCCATGCCGTCACGCTCCCACTGTGCGAAGCGGTCACGTGGCAGGCTCCAGAAGAAACTCAGCTGTGGCGCATCGTTGCCCGGCCGGGTCCCTACCGGCAGCAGCCCGATCATCTTGCGCGCGGCCACATAGCGTTGCCGCAGTTCATCCACGTGCGGCCAGTCGCCGCGCGGCAGCAGGCACCACAGCGCGCCCCACGGGTATTCGCGGTCCAGCGAGGTGCCCTGCACCTGCGCGCGCAGCGAGGAGGCGGCACCATCGGCCGCAATCACCAGATCGTACGGCCCGTGCCAGCGCCCGTCTGTGTCACGCACGCGTCCCTGCGCGGTGTCGACCTCGACGATGGCAGTACCGGCCTGCAGGTTGCCCGGCTGTTCCCACGCAGCTGCCAGCAGCGAGAACAACGCGCCGCGCTGCATGCCCACGCCGTACAGTGCGGCATCCAGATGGACATACCGCATGTCCATCACCGCGCGTCCGCACGGCGTCTCGCCGTACAGGCGACGCACGGCAGCGCCGTGGCGGAGCACCGCGGGCAGCAGATCCATCTGCCAGAGCACGTCCAGACCGCTGGGCTGGAGCAGGAACCCCGCACCGACGGGACCCGGGGTGGCGGCACGCTCGAATACGTGCACCTCGTGATGGTCACGCGAAAGCAGGATCGACGCTGCTTGGCCAGCGGTGCCGTAACCGACGATGGCGATGGTGCGACGAGGGGACATGCGCGGACTCACTGATGAAAAAAAACCCCGCCGAAGCGGGGTTTTCAATGCGCAGCTGAAAAAATCACTCAGCCGGCACGATGTTCGAGGCTTGGGCGCCCTTCGGGCCCTGGGTCACGTCATAGGTGACCTTCTGGCCTTCCTGCAGACTGCGGAAGCCCTTGGAGTTGATCGCGGAGAAGTGCGCGAAGACGTCGGCGCTGCCGTCCTCCGGCGAGATAAAGCCAAATCCCTTGGCGTCGTTGAACCACTTGACGGTACCGTTCGGCATGGTGATGCGAGACCTTCTTCTATGAATGGGTGGTGTACGCTCAACCAGCGCACTGGCGGAGTATGCAAACCTTGTACCGGAATGACAATCACCCCCGTGCCAATTCACCGATCAATTCGGGCAGGCCGGAGGAGGCAGCGTCCACATTGGCCAGTACTTCGGCCATCGTGATTTCATCGCCATCGCCACAGCCGGCGGCCCAGTTGGCCACAATCGCCAGGCACGCATAGTCCAGGCCAAGCTCACGGGCCAGGCTCGCTTCGGGCATCCCGGTCATGCCGACCAGATCGCAGCCATCGCGGCGCATGCGCGCGATTTCCGCATTGGTTTCCAGGCGCGGGCCCTGGGTGGCACCGTAGCAACCACCGTCCTGCAGGCGCACGCCGGTCACTTTCGCCGCGGCCAGCACCTTGCTGCGCAGCATCGGTGTATACGGGTGCCCGAAGTCCACGTGCAGCACCTCGGTACCCGGCTCTTCGCACAGGGTGGAGATGCGGCCCCAGGTGTAATCGATCAGCTGGTCCGGGCAGGCCAGCACGCGCGGGCCGAACGGTTCGGTGATCCCGCCAACTGTATTGAGCGCAAGCACGCGCTGCGCGCCGATCTGCTGGAGCGCGGCGAGGTTGGCGCGGTAGTTGATCTTGTGCGGCGGCAGCGAGTGGCCTTCACCGTGGCGCGCCAGGAAGGCCACGCGCTGGCCCAGCAGCGTGCCGACGCGGATCGGACCGGACGGCGTGCCGTACCGTGTCTCGACCTGGTGGCTGCTCACGTCATCGAGCTGGGCCAGCTTGTAGACGCCGGTGCCGCCGATGACGGCGAGAGAAATGTGCTCCATCATTCCTTCATCGCGTAGATGGCCGGCACGCAGCGCAGCGTCTCGTTGACGTCCATGCCGAACCCGAACACGTAGCGGTCCGGCAGGTCGATGCCAGCGTAGTCGGCCTTGACGTCCGGCAGCGCGCGGTCGTGCAGCTTGACCGTCAGCGCGGCGATGCGCACGTCGGTGGCACCCTGCTCCAGGCACCAGGTGCGCACGCCCTGCAGCGTGTAACCCTCATCCAGGATGTCATCGACCAGCAGCACGCGGCGGCCGAACAGCGCGGTGGCCGGCTTGTGCTTCCAGACCAGATCGCCGCCGGTGGTTTCACCGCGGTAGCGGGTGGCGTGCAGGTAATCGAACTGCACATCCTGGCCGCGTGCGCCCAGCTCCAGCGCAAGCTGGCCGGCGAACGGCAGCGCGCCGTGCATGATCGACAGGAACAGCGGGACCTCGCCCTTGTAATCGCGCGCGATGGCGTCGGCGATGCCAGCGATGGCCTTGTCGATGGTGGGACGGTCGACCAGCAGGTCGGCCTGGGCCAGGGCCTGGGAAATGGTGAGGTTGGGCATCAGACGGTTCTTCCAAGGGTGTCAAGCAAACGGGATTGGGTGGTGCCGTGGCGGGAATCGGCCAGCAGGCCGTCCCAGCCCAGCGCGCCGCGACCGATCAGGCCGAGCAGCGCAGCGGTGTTGAGGGTGCGGCCTTCGACCGCGCGCAGTGATTCTTCCACCAGTTCGGGGTGGCAGACCAGCACCACGTCGCAGCCGGCCTCCAGGTGCGCATCCACGCGCGCCTTGACGCCACCGGCCGAGAACGAGGCGGCCATGCCGATGTCATCGGAGAAGACCACACCACGGAAGCCCATCTCCTCGCGCAGGATCTGCTGGATCCAGCGTGGCGAGTAGCCGGCCGGCTCCGGCGCGACCTGTGGGTAGACCACGTGGGCCATCATCACCGCATCGGCGCCGGCAGTGATGCCGGCCGCGAACGGGATCAGGTCCAGCGCGCGTAGTTCATCGAGCGAACGCGGGTCGCTCGCATCGTGGAAATGGGTGTCTTCCAGCACGGTGCCGTGCCCGGGGAAATGCTTGAGCGTGGCAGCCATGCCGACGCTGTGCATGCCGCGCACATAGGCAGCGGTGAACGCAGCCACCACCTGCGGGTCCGCGCTGAACGCGCGATCGCCGATGGCCAGGTTGCCACGGCCCAGATCGACCACCGGGGCGAAGCTGAGGTCCACACCGCTGGCGCGCACTTCACTGGCCATCAGCCAGGCATGCTGTTCGGCCAATGCCAGCGCAGCCTCGGGATCGGTGGCGTACAGGGCATCGAAGCCCTGCAGCGGCGGCAGCGCGCTGTAACCGTCACGGAAGCGCTGCACGCGCCCGCCTTCCTGGTCCACGCAGATCAGCTGCGGGCGCGGCGCGGCGGCGCGGATGGCCGCCGACAGCTCGGCCACCTGCTCGCGCGAGGCGAAATTGCGCTTGAACAGGATCACGCCGGCCACGGCGTCGTGCTGCAGCCACTCGCGTTCCTGGGCGGTGAGTTCGGTCCCGGCAACGCCGATCACGAGCATGGGGTGTCTCCAATACGGGGCGCCACCATGGCGCACTGCCGCATTGTCGCAGAACCCGCGCGCAGCGTCAGACCTCGCAGCCGTCCGGGGCGCAGCCAGCGCCCTGCCCGGCAGCCCCTGCCGGCGGGGTTTCCGCCGCGATCTGGCGCAGCGCCTGGGCGAAGGCCTCCGGCGGCTGGGCCCCCTGGATGGCGTACGTATCGTCGATCACGAAGGTGGGCACCGACTGAATGCCAAACCGCTGCGCCTGCGCCAGTTGTGCCTGGATCTCCGCCAGCCCTTCCTCACCGGCCAGCAGTGTGGTGATCCGATCGGCGCTGAGGCCACCGGCGGCGCCGGCATCGATCAGGGTCTGCGGCTCGGCCAGGTTGCGGCCCTCTGCAAAATGCGCGCGGAACAGGGCCTCGCCGACCGCGGCCTGGACGCCTTCACGCCCGGCCAGCCACATCAGGCGGTGCGCTGGCAGCGTGGTGACCCGGACCTGGCCCTGGTCGAAATCCATCGGCAGGCCTTCAGCGCGCGCAGCGGTCTGGGTCTGGGTCAGGATCTGCTCGGTGCGCTCGGCACTGCCGAACTTGGCCGCATAGGCCTCGCGCAGCGGTACCGGGGTGGTGCCCGCGTCGGGATCCAGCAGGAAGGGGTGCCAGTGCACCTCCACCTCGGGGGCGTCATCCCCCAACAGCGCCAGGCCCTGCTGGAACCGGTGCTTGCCGATCCAACACCAGGGACACACCACATCCGACCAGATATCGATTTTCATCTCGCCAGATTGTGGGTGCTGCGCGGCGTTTACAAGGTCTGGCGGTCAGCCGCGTTCAGCACTGGACCAGCGTGAAAACGGATGGGCAGCCAGCGCCAGATTGTAATAACGGACCTCGTCGGTGACCTCAGCGCCGGCCCAGTCGGGCAGCGTGATGGCCTGATCGGCGTGCTCGAGCTCGACTTCGGCCACCACCAGCCCGGCGTTTTCGCCCAGAAACTCGTCCACTTCCCACAGCAGCCCCTCGTGCTCGACCAGATGCCGACGCTTGTCGATCAACCCGCCGACACACAGCGCCAGCAGCGCGCGCGCATCGTCCACCGGGATCGGGTAATCGAACTCCTGCCGGGTATGCCCGATCTCGCGCGATTTCATGTTGAGGAAGGCCTGCTCGCCCTGGATGCGCACGCGCACCGAGGCTTTCTGTGCGCCGCTGTCCAATGAGGCGGTGTCGTTGAGATAGCCCTGCGCCATCGGGATCACCGCGTGCGCGGCAGTGCGCCAGCCCTCACTGGTGACGAGGTATTTGCGTTCGATTTCAATGCCCATGCGCACAGTATGCGGCGATCACGATCATGCGGCCACGGCCTGCTCCTATACTGGCCGGCTGCCCTGCAAGGACGCCCGATGAAGCCGCTCTTCCCCACGCTGTTGTTGACCCTGCTGCCACTGCCCGGGTTCGCCGCGACGCCGCCCACGCCTGCGCAGATCGAGGCGGCGATCATGGCCATGATCGAGGCGGAGAAGACGCCGGCGGCCTCCGCGCAGGATCTGCTGCTGCAATCGATGTTCACCCCGCGCGGGTTCGAGCATGGCCCGTGCTTTGCCAGCACGACGGTCACCGGTGCCTACGAGTGCCTGGTCGGCATGGAGATCGGGCTCAAGAACCGCTACCGGATGCTGCGCTTCGTTCCGCAGGGCATGGGCTGGGCGATGCAGCGGGCCGATGTCGATGCGCCGGTTCCCCCGCGCGAGCGTGTCCGCGAACTGCTCATCGAACAGCTCGGTCATCGTGCCGCATCCATCACCGATACCGCCGCCCGCGACGAACTGCGCGCCTACCAGCAGCGCGTGCAGATTCTTGCGGTCGACGACTGCGAACTGCACAGCACGCAGTCGCCGGACATCCGCTGCGATATCACCGCGGGCGATGACACCGAGCGCGGGACCTACCCGCAGACCTATGTGTTCGACGCACAGGGCCAGTGGCAGAACGCCGCACCGGGGAACGGCCGGTAAGCGCGAACGCCGTCAGCGCTTTTCGAACACCGCGATGCTTTCCACGTGCGCGGTGTGCGGGAACATGTCCATCGCGCCGGCCGAGACCAGGGTGAAACCCTGCTCATTGACCAGGTAGCCGGCGTCGCGCGCCAGCGAGCCGGGATGGCAGCTCACGTAGACGATCCGCTTGAACTGCTTCAGCGGCAGCTGCTGCAGCACTTCGATGGCGCCCGAGCGCGGCGGATCCAGCAGCAGCTTGTCGAAGCCCTGGCGCATCCACGGCGTCTGGCGCTGGTCCTGGGTCAGGTCCGCTGCGTAGAACTCGGCATTCCCCAGCCCGTTGCGCACGGCGTTCTCTTTCGCACGTGCCACCAGGCCGGCATCGCCTTCCACACCGACCACGTTGCGCACGGTGCGCGCCAGCGGCAGGGTGAAATTGCCCAGCCCGCAGAACAGATCCAGCACGCGCTCGTCCGGGCCCGCATCGAGCAGCGCCAGCGCGTGGGCGATCATCTGCACGTTGAGCTTGGCGTTGACCTGGATGAAGTCCAGCGGACGGAACGCCAGCTCGACATCCCACGGTGCCAGCTTGAACGACAGCGGCACCTCGGCCGGCCACAGCGGGTGCACCGACTCCACGCCGCCGGGCTGCAGCGAGATCGCAAAACCATGTTCCTGCCCGAAGGCGGTCCATGCGGCGCGGTCAGCGTCGCTGAGCGGTTGCATGTGGCGGATGGTCAGGACGATCGCGTCATCGCCGGCGATGAATTCGATCTGGGGGATATCGCGCTTGCCATCGAGCGTCTCGATGAACTCGGACAGCACGCCGACCTTCATGCCGATTTCCGGGATGACGGTCAGGCACTGGCTCAGGTCGGCGACGAAGCGCGGATCCAGCTCGCGGAAGCCGACCAGGGTCTTGTCCTTCTTCTCCACGCGGCGCACCGAGAAGCGGCCCTTGCGGCGGTAGCCCCAGCTGTCGCCGACCAGCGGCGGCAGCACGGTGCCCGGCGTGACGTGGCCGATCCGGGTCAGGTTGTCGATCAGCACGCGCTGCTTGGCCACGATCTGCTGCGACTCCTCCAGATGCTGCAGCACGCAGCCGGCGCAGACGCCGAAATGCGGGCAGCGCGGGGTCACCCGCTGCGGCGAGGCCTGTACGACCTCGAGGGTCCGGGCTTCATCGAAATGACGATTGCGCGCGGTCGGCTCGGCGGTCACCACCTCACCCGGCAGCGCGCCGGTGATGAAGGTGACCTTGCCACCCTCGCCGTCGCGGCGGGCAACGCCACGGCCGTCATGGCTGAGGTCGAGGATGTCGGTCTGGAAGGGGGTTCGGTCGAGGCGGGAGCGGGTTCGGGCCACGTGGCAACAGGCTGCGGGCAAAAAGGGTGCGTATTGTCGCAGATACCAACTGCAAGCTGAGCCGCTATGCCGCCGGGAGGCTTGCGGCGGGCCACTTCACGTTTAAGATGGGCGCAGCTGACATGGAGGCAGCCCAAATGCAGATGACCCCGAGGGATCCCATGCCCCGATTCCTGCTCGTCGAGGACGACACCATCAGCCGCGGCTTCTTCAAGGCCGCGCTGGAAACCCTGCCGGCCCAGGTCGATACCGCCGATTCACTGGCCACGGCCATGGACCGCGCCCGCGGCAGCCAACACGATCTGTGGCTGATCGATGTGAACCTGCCCGACGGCAATGGCACCCAACTGCTGCAGGAACTGCGCCGCTCGCGTCCGGATACCCCGGCGCTGGCGCATACCGCCGACGGCGACACCTCGATCCACTCGCGCCTGCGCGATGCCGGTTTCAGCGAGACCCTGGTCAAGCCGCTGAGCCGCGAGCACCTGCTCAAAGCCGTCCGCCGCGCCCTGGTGCATACCGCGGGCAGCCTGTCGGCGCCGCTCGGCCCGGAGGCGGACGACGCTGACGGCCTGCGTCAGGATTGGGACGAAACCACCGCCCTGGCCGCGCTGAATGGGCAGCGCCACCACCTCATCGCGCTGCGCGAACTGTTCCTGGCCGAGTTGCCCGGCGTGCGCGATGCAGTGGCCCAGGCCCTGCGCGAGGACGATGTACGGGCCCTGCGTGGGCAGCTGCACCGGTTGCAGGCCAGCTGCGGGTTCGTCGGCGCCGCCCGCCTGGCGCGGGCAGTCCGGCAGCTGCACCAGGCGCCGGAGTCGACCGGTGCGCAGAACCGCTTCCGCGTGGCAGTGGACGCCCTGCTGCAGTGAGCGCGGGGCGGCAGCCGGGGCACCGGCGCCGCATGAGTTACCCCGCAAGGATCCCGCGGCCCAGCAGCGCTTACGTGCGCCGCCGGGCCAGGTCCTCCAGCATTTCCCAGGATTTGAGCCCCCGCCCGCCCAGATGGTGCATCAGCACCGCGCGCATCGGCCGGCGCAGGCTGCCCAGATCTTCGGGCCCCGGCATGTCATCGGCGGCCAGCGCCAGCAGCGCGCTGCCGGTGGCCGTACCCCGGCGTTGATCCACGCCGCGGTCGCTGAGCAGGCGACGCGGCCCCTCCTGCGGATCCAGCTCATAGCGCGCCGCCGGGTCGACCGGCTCCTCATCGCTGCCATGCAGCAGATCGAAACCGAAGCCCAAGGCCTCCAGCAGGTCGCGCTCGAAACGACGCAGCGTCCAGGCCAGGGGCTCCCCGTCACGCAGCCGCGCACGCACCTGCGCGTAATGGTCGTACAGCTCGGGCAGCGGATCCTGGCGGGGCGCCAGCCGCATCATCAGTTCGTTGATATAGAAGCCGGCCAGCATCGCCTCACCGGTGAGCCGGGGCGCGGCGTCCAAGGCCTCGGCACCGCGCAGCTGGGCCAGTTCGCCCCGCTGCACGGCCGTCAGGCGGATCCACTGCAGCGGCTGCAGGGCCGCCCGCAACGCCTGGCTGCGCGGGCTGGACACGCCCCGCGCCAGCACCCCGATGCGGCCGTACTGCTCGGTCAGCACCTCGACCAGCAGACTGGTTTCCCGCCAGGCCCGGGCGTGCAGTACGAAGGCCGGTTCATCGTCGATGCGCATGACTCAACCGCCCGGGGCCGGAGTGGCCGGCTTATTCGTAGCCGAACGCCTTGAGCGCGGCTTCGTCGTCGGACCAGCCCTCGCGCACGCGCACCCAGGTCTCCAGGAAGACCTTGGCGCCGAACAGGCGCTCCATCTGCAGGCGCGACTTGGCGCCGATTTCCTTCAGGCGGGTGCCGGCCTTGCCGATCACGATCGCCTTCTGGCCTTCGCGTTCGACCCAGATCACCGCGCCGATGCGCAGCAGGTTGCCGTCTTCGACAAAGCGCTCGATCTCGACCGTGGTCGCGTACGGCAGTTCCTCGCCCAGCTGGCGCATCAGCTGCTCGCGGACCAGTTCACCGGCGAGGAAGCGCTGGCTGCGGTCGGTGATCTCGTCTTCGCCGAACATCGGCGGGGCTTCCGGCAACAGCTTCATCAGGTCGCGGACCAGCGACTCCAGGCCGTTGCGCTTCTGCGCCGAGATCGGGTGCACCGCCGCAAAGGTGCGGCCTTCGGTGACCTGCTGCAGGAACGGCAGCAGCGCGCCCTTGTCCTTCAGGCGATCGATCTTGTTGACCACCAGCACCACCGGGATGCCCGAGTCGCTCAGCACATTGAAGGCCAGGGTGTCTTCGTCATCCCAGCGGCCGGCCTCGATCACCAGCATGCCCGCGTCCACGCCCTCGAGCGAGCCGCGCGCGGCGCGGTTCATCACCCGGTTCATGGCGCGCTTCTGCGCACGGTGCAGGCCGGGGGTATCGACCAGCACGATCTGGCCTTCCGGGTAGCTGGCAATGCCGAGCAACCGGTGCCGCGTGGTCTGCGGGCGGTTGGAGACGATGCTGACCTTGGCGCCCACCAGGGCGTTGGTCAGGGTGGATTTGCCGACGTTGGGGCGACCGATGACGGCCACGCTGCCGGAACGATGGGGGGTTGCTTCGTTCACTTGGAATCCAATTGCTCAAGGGCGGCGGCAGCCGCTTGTTGTTCGGCCAGCCGTCGCGAGGCACCTTCGCCTTCGGTGCTGACAGCGGGGTCGGTTACGCCGCAGCGTACCCGGAAGGTCTTGGCGTGATCGTCACCCGATTCTGACACCAGCTCGTACAGCGGCAGCGCCTTCTGTCGGGCCTGCAGCCATTCCTGCAGCCGTGTCTTGGGGTCTTTCTCGGGCTTGCCGGTGGCCGGCAGGGCCTGCATCGAGGCGCTGAACCAGGGCAGCACCACCGCCTGGCAGGCGGCGAAGCCGGCATCGAGGTAGATCGCCGCGACCACCGCTTCCAGCGCATCGGCCAGGATGGAGTCACGGCGGTGGCCGCCGGTCTTCATCTCGCCGGGCCCCAGGATCAGGCGCTCACCGAGTTGCAGCTCGCGCGCGATCACCGCCAGCGCGCCTTCGCGCACCAGCTCGGCCCGGGCACGGGTCAGCGCGCCCTCGTCGGCCTTGGGCCAGCGTTCGTAGAGCGCCTGGGCCACCATCATGTTGACGATGCTGTCGCCGAGGAATTCCAGCCGCTCATTGTTGGGCGTGCCGGCGCTGCGATGCGTCAGCGCCTGCTGGAGCAGGCCCGGATCGTTGAAGGCGTGACCGATCAGGTCACCGCGTTGGAAGGTCTTAGTCGGCACCGCTACGGGTCAATTCCTGGTTTGAATCAAATTTGCCCACCACGTCCAGATTACCGATCATTTCACGGCGCACTTCGTAGTAGACCTTCATGTTCCAGCCGCCATCGATGCGATCGAACTTCACGTCGGCGGGTTTCACGTTTTCGGAGTAATTGATGTACAGGCGCTTGAAGAACATCTCCTGGATGCGGCGCGGCTCCATGTTGCCCACGCCCGGCTCCTTGGCCAGGCTCTTCATCGCCGAACGCACGGCGTAGTACTCCTGGTACATCGGGAACAGCTTCATCCCGATGTACAGGAAGAAGGCGACCACGATCAGCACCACCAGGAACGAGGTCAAGGTGATGCCGCGCTGCGATGTCATGTTCTTCATTGCGTTCTCCCCAGATACGCGTGTGCCATGAATCAATGGATGGCCGTGCCGATCCGCGACGGTTCGAAGCCGTCCTTGCAGAACCAGCCCGAGCAGTTCAGCCAGATCAGGAACGCCTTGCCCCGGAGATTCTCCTCCGGCAGCAGGCCCCAGAAACGGCCGTCGTCACTGTTGTCGCGATTGTCGCCCATGACCAGGTACTTGCCGGCCGGGACGGTCCACTGCCCTTCGCCTCGCGCGTAATCGGTCTCCAGCACGGTATGCGTGCGGCCCGGCAGGTGCTCGACCAGCAACGAGCTGCCCTCGCCCTGACCGTTGTGGCCTGCGTACAGACCCTTGTTGTCGTATTTGACCGGCTCGCCGTTGAGGATCAGGCCGTTGCCCTGGAACTCGATCTGGTCGCCCGGCACGCCGATCACGCGCTTGATGAAGTTCTCACCCTTGGCCGGATCGTTGTCCGAGTGGCCCGGGAAATGGAACACCACCACGTCGCCACGCTTGGGCTCGCCGAACGGGATCACCTTGGCGTTGTTCAGCGGCAGGCGCAGGCCGTAGGAGAACTTGTTGACCAGGATGAAATCGCCGATCAGCAGGTTGGGCATCATCGAACTGGACGGGATCTTGTACGGCTCGGCGATGAAGCTGCGCACCACCAGCACGATCGCCAGCACCGGGAAGAACGCCCGCGCGTAGTCGACCATCACCGGCTCGGTGTCCAGCAGGCCGGCGCGCTGGGCGCGGCGCTTGGCGAAGTACAGCTTTTCGGCCAGCAGGATCAGGCCCGAGGCCAACGTCAGTACGACCAGGAGGAGCTCAAACAATTTCATGCAGTGTCCTTGGGAACGATTGCAGCGGTGTGGTGTGCCCCTGCGCGTCCGGCGACACCGATCCGGTGCCGCCTGCCGCTGCCGGGAAAGCCATCCGGCCTTACTTGTCCATCTGCAGCACGGCCAGGAAGGCTTCCTGCGGGATTTCCACGCGGCCGACCTGCTTCATGCGCTTCTTGCCTTCCTTCTGTTTCTCGAGCAGCTTCTTCTTGCGCGAAACGTCGCCACCATAGCACTTGGCCAGCACGTTCTTGCGCATCGCCTTGACCGTGGTGCGCGAGATGATCTGCGAGCCGACGGCGGCCTGGATGGCCACGTCGAACTGCTGGCGCGGGATCAGTTCCTTCATCTTCTCGCACAGCTCGCGGCCCCGGCGGTCGGCATGGCTGCGGTGCACAATCAGCGACAGCGCATCGACCTTGTCGCCATTGATCAGCACGTCCACGCGGACGAACGGGCCGGCATCGAAGCGCACGAAGTGATAGTCCAGCGAGGCATAGCCGCGGCTGACCGACTTGAGCTTGTCGAAGAAATCCAGTACCACCTCGGCCATCGGCAGCTCGTAGCTGATCTGCACCTGGCTGCCCAGGTAGTTGATGCCGATCTGGCTGCCGCGCTTTTCTTCGCACAGCTTGATGATGTTGCCGATGTACTCCTCGGGGGTGAGCACGTTGGCGCGGATGATCGGCTCGCGGATCTCATCGACCATGTTCACCGGCGGCAGCTTGGCCGGGTTGTCCATGTTGATGATGCTGCCGTCGGTCTTGAGCACTTCATAGACCACGGTCGGCGCGGTGCTGATCAGGTCCAGGTTGTACTCGCGCTCCAGGCGCTCCTGCACGATTTCCATGTGCAGCATGCCCAGGAAGCCGCAGCGGAAGCCGAAGCCCATGGCTTCGGAGCTTTCCGGCTCGAAGCGCAGCGCGGCATCGTTCAGGCGCAGCTTGTCCAGCGCTTCGCGCAGGTCCGGGTAATCCTCGGCATCGACCGGGAACAGGCCGGCGAACACGCGCGGCTGCATTTCCTGGAAGCCCGGCAGCGGCGTGGCGGCCGGGTCGGCGGCCAGGGTCAGGGTGTCGCCGACCGGCGCGCCGTGCACGTCCTTGATGCTGGCCGTCACCCAGCCCACCTCACCGGCGTTCAGTGCCGGCAGCACCTTGCGCTTGGGGGTGAACACGCCGACGTTGTCGACCTGGTGGTTGCGGCCGGTGGACATCACCTGCAGCTTGTCGCCGGCCTTTATCTGGCCCTGCATCACGCGCACCAGCGAGACCACGCCGAGGTAATTATCGAACCACGAGTCGATGATCAGCGCCTGCAGCTTGTCGGTATCGCGCGGCACCGGCGGCGGGATGCGATGCACGATCGCTTCCAGCACGTCGCCCACGTTCAGGCCGGTCTTGGCACTGACGGCCACCGCGTCGGTGGCGTCGATGCCGATCACGGCCTCGATCTCGGCCTTGGCACGGTCGATGTCGGCGGTGGGCAGGTCGATCTTGTTGATCACCGGCACCACTTCCAGGCCCTGCTCGACCGCCGTGTAGCAGTTGGCAACGGACTGTGCTTCCACGCCCTGGGCCGCATCGACCACCAGCAGCGCGCCTTCGCAGGCGGCCAGCGAGCGGCTGACTTCATAGGAGAAGTCGACATGCCCGGGGGTGTCGATGAAGTTCAGGTGGTAGGTGTGGCCGTCTTTGGCGACATACGGCAGCGAGACCGACTGGGCCTTGATGGTGATGCCACGCTCGCGCTCGATCGGGTTCGAGTCGAGCACCTGCGCCTCCATCTCACGGGCCTGGAGGCCGCCGCAAAGCTGGATGATGCGATCGGCCAGCGTGGACTTGCCGTGGTCGACGTGGGCGATGATGGAGAAGTTGCGGATGAACCGCATCGAATCAGAAGACATAGGTGGCGGCGGCGCGTCGCGTCGTCAGGATGACTGCGGATTATCGCATGGCCGGCCCGGTCCCGCGTGCGGCCGCCCGCGATTGGCGTGATCGGCCCGCCAGAAACGACCGGGCCCGCCGAAGCGGGCCCGGAAACGTAGGCGGGGCGGGGCTTACTGCCCGGCCTTGACCGCCACGAAGGCGCTGTTGCCGTTGGCGCGGATCAGCAGCATGACCACATCGCCCTTGGCGTAGCCGCCCAACGCCTTGTTCAGCGCGGCCACGCTGCCGACCGGGGTCCGGCCGACCTGCAGCACCACCAGGCCCGGCGACAGGCCGGCGTCACGCGCGGACTGGCCGTTGACCCGGGTGATGCGCACGCCCTCGCCCGCCGACAGGCCCAGCTGCTGGCGCTGCGGGGCGGTCAAGTCGGCCACCTCCAGCCCCAGCAGGGCATTGGCGCCGGCCTCGGGCTTGGCCGCGTCCGCGGCAGGACGGGCGGCACCACGCTCGGCGTCTTCGGCCAGCTCGGTCAGGGTGGCGGTGATCTCCCGCTCCTTGCCATCGCGCAGCACGCTCAGGCGCACCTTGCTGCCCGGCGGCAGCGCGCCGATGGCCGGCGGCAGATCGCTGAAGGTGTTGATCGGGCTGCCATTGACCGAGCGGATCACGTCCCCCGGCTCGATACCGGCCTTGAGCGCTGCGCTGCCCGCGACCACCTCGTTGACCAGCGCGCCGCGGCTGTCCGGCAGGCCCAGCCCCTGGGCCTTGAGGCCATCGATCGGGCCGACCGCCGCGCCGAGCTGGCCGCGGCTGACCCGGCCGGTCTTCTTGATCTGCTCCACCGCACCCATCGCCAGATCGATCGGGATCGCGAAGCTGATCCCCATGTACCCGCCAGAAGCAGAGAAGATCTGCGAGTTGATGCCGACCACTTCGCCACGGGTATTGAGCAGCGGGCCACCGGAGTTGCCCTGGTTGATCGCCACGTCGGTCTGGATGAAGGGCACATAGCGCTGGTCCGGGCCGCCGGTGCTGCGGCCGACCGCGCTGACTACGCCAGCGGTGACGGAGTGGTCCAGCCCGAACGGCGAACCGATCGCGACCACCCATTGCCCAGGCTTGAGGGTGTTGGAGTCGCCCACGCGCACGGTCGGCAGATTCTTTCCGTCGATCTTGAGCAGTGCCACGTCGTACTGCTGGTCACTGCCGACCACCTTGGCGGTGAACTCACGGCGATCGCCAAGCTTGACCTTCACTTCGCTGGCATCAGCGACCACATGGTGATTGGTCAGCACGTAGCCGTCGGCGGAGATGATGAAGCCCGACCCCATGCCGCGGCCGCGGATGCTCGGGGTGCCGTCATCGGGACCGTCCGCGCCCTGCCCTGGCATCTGGAAATCCGGGCCGAAGAAGCGGCGAAAGAACTCCGGCATGTCCTGATCGGACGGCCCGGCCATGCGTGCCTGGCGGTTACTGCGCACGATGGTGGTCTCGACATTGACCACGCCCGGCCCGACCTGTTCGACCAGATTGGTGAAGTCCGGCAGGCCACTGACCAGCTGCGGCGCCGGCGCGCGGGGTGCAGCAGCGGCCGCCGGCGCGGCAGCGGTGGCCGGCGACGGCGACTGCGCGCAGGCCACCAGTGGGAGCGTCATGGCGATCAGCGCCAGGGCATGGGTACGGATACGGGCGGTCATCAGACACGAACCTCCGGGTCAGGGAACAAAGGGGGGGAACGCTCCGGCGCACAGGCCGGAGCGGAGCGTCAGCGCGACGATGCTCAGTCGCGGTGCCGGCGCGCGGGTTCGGCCGATTCGGCCGACTCCTGCAGGCGCGGCTCGAACGGATAGAACGCGGCCTGCGGCGCCTGTGTGGAGAAACTCGCATTGAGCGCGCCACCTGCGGCAGGGGCCAGACTGGAGCGCGGCCAAGGCTTGGCCTGCAGAGTGCCGACCTCGCCGAACGGGAACTGCCGCGCGGCGGCCGCCGGCATGGCCGGGGCCAACGGCGCCTGGCTGGCGATCGCCCGCTGCGGCTCGGCACTGCGCTCGGCGGCGCTGCGCGCAGCCTGCTGGGTACGCGTGGCGCTGGCGCTGGCGCGGCGTGCCGTCGCCACCTCCTGGCGGCGGCTGGCGGCAGCCACCGCGGCAGCGGGCACCGCCGCCACGGCGAGCGCCTGTTCGGCGGCAGAGGCTTCGGTCACCGGCGCGGCAGGAAGCTCGGCCTGGCTGGCGATGATGGTGGTCGGCGCGTCCAGCGGGGCCGGGGCCGGCAGCTGCTCGCGGGTCATGAACATCGCCACGGCCGCGACGGAGGCGGCCAACGCCGCCCCCCCGCCCCAGCGTCGCCAACCGACACGCCGTTCCTGACGGTCCTGGCTGCGCTCGACACGCGCCTGAATCGCCGGTGCCGGCTCGGCCGCCACGGAAACGCGCACACGCTCGGCGAAATCGACCGGCGCCGGCGCGCAGGCCTGCCCGCGCAGCACATCGCCCAGCATCTGCCAGCGTTCGTTGCAGCTCGACAACGCCTCATCGTGTTCCAGCCGGCGCAGCATGAAACGGGCTTCATCGGCGGACAGCTCGCCATCGATCAACGACGACAGCTGCTGCCGGTAATGGGCGTCGAATTTATCGGGGGACGCGCCCCGGGAAGCATCATTGGACATATCGTGGCTCATGCGCGGCTCTTCTCGCGGGTGGCGCTGCCCACATCGAGCAGCGGCCGAAGTTCAGTGTCGATCGCCTCACGGGCACGGAAGATCCGCGACCGCACGGTGCCGATCGGGCACCCCATCTTCTGCGCGATTTCGTCGTAGCTCAGGCCGTCCACCTCGCGCATGGTGATGGCCGATCGCAGTTCTTCAGGCAGCGCGGAGACCGCCTTCATCACCGTCTGTTCCAGTTCCTGGCGCATCAACTCGCGTTCGGGCGTGTCGGTGTCGCGCAGGCGGGTGCCGCTGTCGTACTGCTCGGCGTCCCCGATCTCGATGTCATCGGTGGGCGGGCGGCGGTTGTGGGCGGCGAGATGGTTCTTGGCAGTGTTCACGGCGATCCTGTGCAACCAGGTATAGAACTGGGCGTCGCCGCGGAAACTGCCGATCGCGCGATACGCGCGGACGAAAGTGTCCTGGGCCACGTCCTGACATTCACTCCAGTCCGCGATGTAGCGCCCGATCAGCGCGATGACCCGATGCTGATACTTGCGTACCAGGACATCGAACGCCGCGCTCTCGCCACGCTGCACACGTCGGACCAGCTCCAGGTCCAGCTCCTGTGGTGTTTCAACCTCGGCCATGGGGGGCCGCACTCCTGTCAGCCCAACCGACGTCGGGCAATGAGACTGCCAATCCCGGGAAAAGTTCAGCGCTCGATCACACAGCGCCGCACCAGCTTTTAACCACCGTTCCGTTAAGGTTTCCGATCCAGGCAATGAATCGACGGTATCTCTCCCCCAGCTATAGGGATTTGACGGGGAGGAAACAACCTCTGGATCATAGCCCCCTTCTCCATACACAACCGGATGGAACGTTCCCATGCTCTCAGGCTTCGATGGGCTCCGCTTCTCGCATTGGCACCCGCAGATCCGTGACGATGGCGTCGTCGTGCTCAGCCTCGACCGCCACGACAGCAGCGTCAATGCCATGTCGCAGGACGTGCTGCTCGAACTGGGCGACCTGATCGAGCGGATCGCGATGGACCCGCCCAAGGCGGTGGTGATCCAGTCGATCAAGGCGGCCGGCTTCATCGCCGGAGCGGACCTGAAGGAATTCCAGGAATTCGACCGCCGCGGCACCGTCAATGACGCAATCCGCCGTGGCCAGAGCACCTACCAGAAGCTGGCCGAACTGCCCTGCCCGACCGTCGCGGCGATCCATGGTCATTGCCTGGGCGGCGGCACCGAGCTGGCCCTGGCCTGCCGTTACCGCGTCGCCTCCAACGATGCCTCCACCCGCATCGGCCTGCCGGAAACCCAGTTGGGCATCTTCCCGGGCTGGGGCGGCAGCTCGCGCCTGCCGCAGCTGGTGGGCGCCCCGGCGGCGATGGACATGATGCTGACCGGCCGCAACCTGTCGGCCTCGGCCGCGCGCAACATCGGCCTGGTCGACAAGGTGGTCGCACCGGCCGTGCTGCTCGATACCGCGGTGTCGCTCGCGCTGAAGGGCACTACCCGCCCATTCAAGCAGCGCGCGACCGCGTGGATCACCAACACCTGGCTGGCACGCAAGCTGCTCGCCCCGCAGATGGCCAAGCAGGTCGCCCGCAAGGCACGCAAGGAGCACTACCCGGCCCCCTACGCGCTGATCAACACATGGGCACGCACCGGCGGCAGCCCGATCCAGACCCGTCTGGATGCCGAACGCCGCGCGGTGGTGAAGCTGGCCGGCACCCCGACCGCACGCAACCTGATCCGCATCTTCTTCCTGACCGAACGCCTGAAGGCGCTGGGCGGCAAGGACCACGGCATCCAGCACGTCCACGTGGTCGGCGCCGGCGTGATGGGCGGCGACATCGCGGCATGGTCGGCTTACAAAGGCTTCAACGTGACCCTGCAGGATCGCGAGCAGCGCTTCATCGACCCGGCCATGGAACGCGCGCAGGCGCTGTTTGCCAAGCGGGTGAAAGACGACAGCAAGCGCCCGGCCGTGGCCGCGCGCCTGAAAGCCGATCTCGCGGGCGAGGGCGTGGCCCAGGCCGATCTGGTGATCGAAGCCATCATCGAAAACCCGGACGCCAAGCGCGCGCTGTACCAGTCGCTGGAGCCGAAGATGAAGGCCGATGCGCTGCTGACCACCAACACTTCCTCGATCCCGCTGGACGAACTGCGCGACCACATCCAGCGTCCGGCGCAGTTTGCCGGCCTGCATTACTTCAATCCGGTCGCGCAGATGCCGCTGGTGGAGATCATCCATCACGACGGCATGGCGCCGGAGACCGAGCGTCGCCTGGCCTCGTTCTGCAAGGCGCTGGGCAAGTTCCCGGTGCCGGTCGCCGGCACGCCCGGCTTCCTGGTCAACCGCGTGCTGTTCCCGTACATGCTTGAAGCTGCCACCGCGTATGCCGAAGGCGTGCCGGGCCCGGTGCTGGACAAGGCCGCGGTGAAGTTCGGCATGCCGATGGGCCCGATCGAACTGCTCGACACCGTTGGCCTGGATGTGGCCGCCGGCGTAGGCAAGGAACTGGCGCCCTTCCTCGGCCTGCAGGTGCCGGCGGCCCTGGCGACCGTGGAACAGGGCAAGCGTGGCAAGAAGGACGGCCAGGGCCTGTACAAGTGGGAGAACGGACGCGCGCAGAAGCCGGACGTCCCCGCCAATTACGAGGTCCCGGCCGATCTGGAAGACCGCCTGATCCTGCCACTGCTCAACGAAGCGGTGGCCTGCCTGCATGACGGCGTCGTCGCCGACGCCGACCTGCTCGACGCCGGCGTGATCTTCGGCACCGGCTTCGCCCCGTTCCGCGGCGGCCCGATCCAGTACATCCGCTCCACCGGCGCCGATGCCCTGGTCGAACGTCTCAAGGTCCTGCAGCAGCGCTACGGCGACCGTTTCGCCCCGCGCCCGGGCTGGGATTCGCCGGCGCTGCGCGAACCGGTCATCTGAGCATCGCAACAACGCCAGCGCACGCTGGCGTTGTTGTTTCCGCCGCCGGCGTACAACCAGAACAACCTGTTACCGATACAGGCCTCCCACCCCCACACCCCGCATGCGATGCTCCCGCTCTGTCCCCGCCAGCGAGACCGCCGCATGACGACCATCATCGCCCCCCGCATCCATGATATCGGTGGCCTGCAGGTCCGCCGCGCCGTGCCGACCCTGCAGGCGCGCAGCGTCGGGCCGTTCGTGTTCGTCGACCAGATGGGCCCGGCCGTGCTCTCCCCCGGCACCGGGATCGACGTGCGCCCGCATCCGCATATCGGCCTGGCCACCGTCACCTTCCTGTGGTCCGGCGCCATCGGCCACCGCGATACCCTTGGCTCGGACCAGGTCATCCGCCCCGGCGACGTCAACTGGATGACCGCCGGCCGCGGCATCGCCCACTCCGAACGCACGCCTGCCGTCGAACGCGAGCACGACCACCCGCTGCACGGCATGCAGACCTGGCTGGCGCTGCCGAAGAGTGCCGAAGAGACCGATCCCGCGTTCTATCACCATGCTGCCGCGACCCTGCCCCAGCAGCGCCGCAACGGCGCCTGGCTGCGCGTCATCGCCGGCCGCGCGTACGGCGAAGAATCCCCGGTCAAGGTCTTCGCCGATACCCTCAACGTCGCCATCGATCTGGACGCCGATGCGGAAATCGACCTGGATACCGGCCACGCCGAGCGCTCGCTCTACATCCTGGAAGGCCAGGCCCAGCTTGACGGTGTGGACGTCCCTGCCCAGCACCTGATCATTCCCGAACCCGGTGCCCGCGGCCGCCTGCGCGCCAAGACCCCGATCAAGGCGATGCTGATGGGCGGCGAACCGCTCGACGGGCCGCGTCACCTCTGGTGGAACTTCGTCTCCAGCTCCACCGAACGGATCGAGCAGGCCAAGCACGACTGGGAATCCGGCCGCTTCGGCACGATTCCGGGCGACGATAAAGAGTTCATTCCGCTGCCTTCGTACTGAGCCGACACGCCGGCGGCCAACCGTTCGTCGGCTGTTGACGCCGCCGTCACCCCGATGAACCCCGATTCAGCTACGTTGCGCCTGCCCACCCCGGGCATAACGTTGGAGCACGTCGATGAGCATGGGCAAACGTCTGGCCGCCGAGTTCCTGGGCACGTTCTGGCTGGTGTTGGGCGGGTGTGGCAGCGCGGTACTGGCCGCCAACTTCGGTGGCGATGGCAATCCGCTGGGGATCGGCTTTCTGGGCGTGGCGCTGGCCTTCGGCCTGACCGTGCTGACCGGCGCCTATGCATTCGGACACGTCTCCGGCGCGCACTTCAATCCAGCGGTCAGTGTTGGCCTGTGGGCTGGCGGCCGCTTCCCCGCGCGCGACCTGCTTCCCTACATCCTGGCGCAGGTGCTGGGCGGTGCACTGGCCGGCTTCATCCTGCTGCAGATCGCCTCCGGCGCGCCCGGTTTCCAGATTGATGGCAGCCAGGCCGGTGCATTCGCCAGCAACGGCTATGGCGCGCTGTCGCCGGGCGGCTACAGCGTCGCCGCCGCCTTCCTCTGCGAGGTGGTCCTCACCGCGTTCTTCCTGATCGTGATCATGGGCGCGACCCACGGCAACGCGCCGGCCGGCTTCGCCCCGATCGCGATCGGCCTGGCGCTGACATTGATCCACCTGATCAGCATTCCGGTCACCAATACCTCGGTCAATCCGGCGCGCTCCACCGCCGTGGCGCTGTTCGCCGGCAGCGGCGCGCTCAGCCAGCTGTGGCTGTTCTGGCTGGCACCGCTGCTGGGCGGCCTGATCGGCGGCATCGTCTACAAGTGGATGGGCGCCGCGCCCCGTTGACCGGCGTGGCCGGGCGGTCCCGGACCGCCCGGCGTCGGTGCAGAAAGGTTCACCTGAAACCGTTATTTGTACACTGAGTCACATTCCGTTAAGGTCCCGATCACTCGTCCGACACTGACGGCAGCGAGTGATCCGGTACGCGCGCGGGGAATGCGCCACCACGGCCTGGGTTGTCGACGGCCACCGGACTGCCTGTCAGCGACGGACGCGATCATCGACCTTGGGGGAACCATGAACGTCCTGCGCGCTGTCGTATGTGTGTGTCTGCTGGTCACTGCCGGCGCCGTTGCGGCGCAAACGACCAGCGAATGTCCGTCCCTGCCCGCCAGCAGCGGCCTGCAATGGCAGTCGCTCGTCCAGCGCGACTTCATCCTGTGCAAGGCCACCGCCGCCGATGGCCGCGAAGTGCTCAGCCTGACCTTGAGCGCGCGCAATCCCGAGCTGCCGTTGAACCGCGCGCTGCGCCAGGAAAAAGGCAGCTTCGCGGGTGAAACCCTGTACTGGTACCAGCCCGACCTGGGGGGACAGAAACCGCCGGGCTATGACACCCGCCGGATCACTGTGGTGAAATTCGACAAGAACCGTTTTGCGCAGATTGCGCTGTACGCCGGCGACAAGAGCGAACTGGGTTCGCTGCAAACGCTGGCGCAGGGGATGAACCTGACGCCCTCGGCTGTCGCCGCCGGGCGCTGAGGACGAGGTCGGGACAGTGCACCGCACTCATCCCGTCATCCACGGTAGCGCCAGCCGCTGGCCGGCGCCTCCCACACCGTCAGGTGTCATGCGCCGGCCGGCCAGCGACCGGTGCCCACGTGCCTCAGAAGCGGCCTTCCTGGAAATCCACGAAGGCCTGCATCAGCTCCTGCTTGGTGTTCATCACGAACGGCCCATGCCGCATGACCGGCTCGCGCAGCGGGCGGCCGGCCACCAGGATCAGGCGCGCACCGGTTTCACCGGCACGCAGGCTCAGCTGCTCACCGCCGCCCAACACCGCCATTTCCTGCTTGGCCACCGGGCGCGCGTCGTCACCCTCGCCGACCTCCAGGCCCCCTTCGAACACGTACGCGAAGGCGTTGTGGCCATCCGGCAGCGTGTAGCTCCAGCCCGCGCGCGCATCCAGGGTGATGTCCAGGTACACCGGATCGGTGGCCGGCTGCACGATCGGCCCCACGGTGTCACCCACCTGGCCGGCGATGACCTTGACCTGCACACCGTCGGCCGGCGCGGTCACCGGGATGTGGTCCGGCGCGAACTCCTGGTACTTCGGATCGGTCATCTTGTCGCGCGCCGGCAGGTTCACCCACAGCTGGAACCCACGCATCTGTCCGGATTCCTGTTCGGGCATTTCCGAGTGGATCAAGCCGCGGCCTGCCGTCATCCACTGCACGCTGCCCGGCGTGAGCAGGCCCTCGTTGCCGTGGTTGTCCTTGTGCCGCATGCGGCCATCGAGCATGTAGGTGACGGTTTCGAACCCACGGTGCGGATGGCTGGGGAAGCCGGCGATGTAGTCCTCGGCGCGGTCCGTGCCGAATTCATCCAGCAACAGGAACGGGTCCAGGTCGGGCAGCGACGGCCCCCCGATCACCCGCGTCAGGCGCACGCCGGCGCCATCGGAGGTGGCCATGCCACGGATGGTGCGCAGCACGCGCACCGGGGTTGGGCTGCTCATGGTGACTCCAGGGTCGGTGATCGATCAACAAGATGGCCTCGCCGGCCCCGCCGGCCAACCGTCATGCCCGCAACCGATTGTTCCAAGCGTGATGTTCCGGCGACGTGCACAGACACGCGCCACACCCACCCTACGACCAAAGTACTAGCAGCAAGCCCCCGCCATTGCATTGACCCCGTCAGTGCCAAGGCGGACTCTTACGACGATCTCCAGGGAGACGCAATCTCATGAAAGGTTTTTCAAAACTGGGTTGGGCAGTCATCGCACTGCTTGGCGCATTCTGTCTAGGCACCGTCGCGCTGCGCCGCGGTGAGCCCATCAATGCGCTGTGGATCGTCGTCGCTGCGGTCTCCATCTATCTCATCGCGTATCGCTTCTACAGCCTGTTCATCGCCGACAAGGTGATGCAGCTCGATCCGACCCGGGCCACGCCCGCGGTGATCAACAACGATGGCCTGGATTACGTCCCGACCAACAAACACGTGCTGTTCGGCCATCATTTCGCCGCCATCGCCGGTGCAGGGCCGCTGGTCGGCCCGGTGCTGGCCGCGCAGATGGGCTACCTGCCCGGCCTGCTCTGGCTGGTGGTGGGTGTGGTCGTGGCCGGCGCGGTGCAGGATTTCATGATCCTGTTCCTCTCCAGCCGCCGCAACGGCCGCTCGCTGGGTGACCTGGTGCGTGAGGAAATGGGGCCGGTACCCGGCACCATCGCCTTGTTCGGCGCCTTCCTGATCATGATCATCATCCTGGCGGTGCTGGCGATGGTGGTGGTCAAGGCGCTGGCCGAAAGCCCCTGGGGCATGTTCACGGTCATCGCGACCATGCCGATCGCCATCCTGATGGGCGTGTACATGCGCTACATCCGCCCGGGCAAGATCGGCGAGATCTCCGTGGTCGGCCTGATCCTGCTGCTGGCCGCGATCTGGTTCGGTGGCAAGGTCGCCGCCGATCCGGTCTGGGGACCGGCCTTCACCTTCACCGGGATCCAGATCACCTGGATGCTGATCGGCTACGGCTTCGTCGCCTCGGTGCTGCCGGTGTGGCTGCTGCTGGCCCCGCGCGATTACCTGTCCACCTTCCTCAAGATCGGCACCATCGTGGCGCTGGCGATCGGCATCCTGATCGTCATGCCGGAACTGAAGATGCCGGCCCTGACCCAGTTCGCCGCCAGTGGCGACGGCCCGGTCTGGAAAGGCGGGATGTTCCCGTTCCTGTTCATCACCATCGCCTGCGGCGCGGTCTCCGGCTTCCATGCCCTGATCGCCTCGGGCACCACGCCCAAGCTGCTCGCCAATGAGCGTCACATGCGCTACATCGGCTACGGCGGCATGCTGATGGAATCGTTCGTCGCGGTGATGGCGCTGGTGGCCGCCTCGATCATCGACCCGGGCATCTACTTCGCCATGAACGCACCGGCGGCCGTGATCGGCCCGGATGCGGTCTCCGCTGCGGCCTACATCAGCAATACGTGGGGCTTCATCATCACCCCCGAGCAGCTGGAGGCCACGGCCGCGGCGATCGGCGAGCCGACCATCCTGCACCGCGCCGGTGGTGCACCAACGCTGGCGGTGGGTATCGCGCAGATCCTGCACGAAGCGATCCCGAGCGGCAGCAACGCGATGATGGCGTTCTGGTACCACTTCGCGATCCTGTTCGAAGCGTTGTTCATCCTCACCGCGGTCGATGCCGGTACCCGTGCCGGTCGCTTCATGCTGCAGGACCTGCTGGGCAACTTCATCCCGGCCCTGAAGAAGACCGAATCGTGGACCGCCAACATCATCGCCACCGCCGGTTGCGTGGCGCTGTGGGGCTATCTGCTCTACACCGGCGTGGTGGATCCCTTCGGCGGCATCCAGACCCTGTGGCCGCTGTTCGGCATCTCCAACCAGATGCTGGCCGGCATCGCGCTGATGCTCGGCACCGTGGTGCTGTTCAAGATGAAGCGTGACCGCTTCGCCTGGGTGACCGGCGTGCCGGCCGTGTGGCTGCTGATCTGCACCACCTATGCCGGCCTGATCAAGATCTTCGACAGCAACCCGGCGCAGGGCTTCCTGGCCCAGGCGCACAAGTACCAGGATGCGATCGCCAGCGGCACGCTGACCGCCCCGGCCAAGACCGTCGGCCAGATGCATCAGATCGTGGTCAACGCCTACGTCAACACCGGCCTGACCGTCCTGTTCCTGTTCGTGGTGTTCTCGATCCTGTTCTACGCGATCAAGACCATCTTCCTGGCCCGCCGCACGCCGCAGCGCACCGACAAGGAAACCCCGTACGTGGCGCTTGAGCCGCACCAGATGGCGGACCTGTGATGAGTACTGAACTCGTCCCCGCTGGTCAGTACCAGGCCCACCGCCGCATCTGGCGGCGCCTGGTGCAGACCGCACGGCTGTGCTGCGGCATTCCTGATTACGACAACTACGTCCGGCATGTGCTGGAGAGGCATCCGGACCGCGTGCCGATGGACTACAAGACATTCTTCCGCGAGCGCCAGGAGGCGCGTTACAGCGGCAAGAACGGGGGGCGCTGCTGCTGACCTCCGGCAGCGGCACTCGAAAACGGCGGCGCGAAAGCGCCGCCGTTTTTTGTCGGGTCGCGTTTGCCACTGCCTGCGACAGGCCTCAGGGGCAGCCGGCCAGCGCGGCCGGCTTTACTGGAGCGTGAGGGGGCTCAACGTTACCTGTGCATTGTTCGCCGCGCCCATCCGCCCGGTATAGGTCTTACCGCGCTGGAGCAGATAGAAGCTGTCCAGGTAGTCGGTATCGTTGGTAAACCAGCCGCTCGGCATGGCCTTGAGGATCGCGCCGCCGATCTCGGCAATCACCGCATACTCCGGGGCGAAGGCACCCAGCCCCAGCTTCACGCCTTCGGTGAGGGCGATCAGCAGGTCCTTGTAATTGGTGTCACCATCGTCTTCGAACAGTTGCACGTTGGCGGTATCGAACCGGTAGTTGCCCCAGATCACCAACGGTTGGCCCGGGGTGTAATCGGTCTTGTCATGGTCCAGGTACGGCAGTGACACCGTGGCCATCTCCGGCTCTGCCACGCCTGTCTGCAGGCCGGAGACCACGGCGAACACTTCCGCGCCGCCCAGCGCCCACGGCTCGCCGTCATTGGCCAGGCGGATACGGTCAAGCCGGGTGACATCCAGGGAGGTCGCTCCATCGGCGGCCACCGTGAGGCGATCGGCCGACTGCAGTCCCCTCGCCTGCAACCCGGCATTGATCAGGGCCATGCCTTCCTGGACCGCCTGCCCGGTATCGATGTCCACAATCAGCACCGGGAAGGTCGGGGCCACCTGCGCATCCAGCAGATGCTGACGCCCGTGCCGGTCGTAGGCCACCAGGGAGGTCCATGTGCGGTCGTTTCCCTTGGGCAGCACCGCTACCCAGAGATCGGCAGGCGCCACCGACGCCAGTGTCTGCCCTGCCGGGACGAAGCTGCGGACCTGCAGCAACCCACGATCTGCGGCCGGCAGGCCCTTGTACTGGCGGACCAGATCATCGCGTTCGGACAGCATCCGCGACGCCAGGCTGTTCCCACCCGGATCGCTCTCGGCCAGGACCGCGGTCAACGGCAGCCCGCGTTCGGGGTGCTCCGCCAGCGCATCGACGAGGGCGTCGGCCCGTGCCGGCTGCCCGAGCCACGCCGCCACATCGCGTGCACTTGCATCGGCCACGGCATGCACACTTCCTCGCTCGCCCGGGGCAGCTTGTACGGACACAGAAGCGAACATCAGTACGCCGGCGGTGATCACCGACATCAACACGTCTTTGGTCTTCATCGTGCTTCCTGACAGGTGTCGACTGCCGTCGACAAAGAACCCATGCCATGCGCGTTCGGCGCACGGCACAGTGCATGGCGCCGGACCTTACGCGGCGGTGGCAGGGCGATCCCGTACGCCTTTCACACTTCATGGCAAATGCAGCCACTTCTGACACCGGCGCGTGACCTGGGTCCCAGACCCATGGCGTTCAGCGGGTCATAGCCGCCAAAAAAAGAGGCGGCCATCAAGGCCGCCTCGGGAGTCGACAACGCGGCGCGCGCTTACGCGCCGGCCATCCATTTCAGGATCAGGCCGGTCACATACGCCAGGCCGGTCCCGGTGGCATAGCCCACGGTGCCCAGCAGCACGCCGACCGGCGCCAGCGACGGATGGAACGCGGCGGCGACCACGGGTGCCGATGCCGCTGCACCGATGTTGCCCTGCGAGCCGATCGCGAAGAAGAACAGCGGCGCGCGCAGCAGCTTGGCGGCGATCAACAGCACCAGGATGTGGGTCAGCATCCAGATCGCGCCGAGCGCGAACAGCCATGGCCGCTCGAGCAGCGAGAGCAGGTCCATCTGCATGCCGATGCAGGCGATCAGGAAATACAGGAACAGCGTGCCCAGGCGCGAGGCACCGGCCGACTCCAGGCGCCGCACACGGGTGAAGCTCAGACCCAGGCCGAGCGCCGTGGACAGCAGCACCACCCAGACGAACGCGCTGTCCAGGCTGAACTGGCTGGCCCAGCTCACATTGGCCTTGAACCAGCCGCTCAGCGGCGCGGCGATGGCATGCGCCAGGCCGACGCCGCCCAGCCCCACACCGACGATCACCATCAGGTCGGTCAGGCTCGGAATGCGGGCATTCTGTGCTTCGTATGCCGAGATGCGCTCCTTCATCTCATCAATGGCGCGGGTATCGGCCCCGCTGCGGGCATCGATCTGCTTGGCGCGGTTGGCCAGGAACAGCAGGACCGCCATCCACAGGCTCGCGCAGGCCACATCGACCACGGCGAACTGGCCAAACGTCGTCGCATCGGTGCCGAACACTTCACGCATCGCCACCATGTTGGCGCCGCCGCCGATCCAGCTGCCGGCCAGGGCCGCCATGCCCTTCCAGGTATCACCGGCCACGGTGGCCGGGTGGATCCAGGACATCGCCTGGAACGACACGATGGCGCCGAGGATGATGCCCAGCGTGCCGGCGCAGAACATCACCAGCAGCTTCGGCCCCAGCTTCATGATGCCCTTGAGGTCGATCGACAGGGTCAGCAGCACCAGCGCGGCGGGCAGCAGCACGTCACGCGCGATCGGGTTGTAGAGCGGGGTGTTGTGGCCGTCGATGAGGCCGGCGGTGTTGTAGATGGCCGGGATGAAGTAGCACAGCAGCAGGGCCGGTACCCACGCGAAAATCTTCTTGAGGATCGGGGTCGGGCCGCTGGCGGCCCAGAAGATCACCGCCAGGGTGGCGGCGATCAGGCCGAGGCCGACGATGTCATTGGTGATCAGGGCAGTACTGGGTTCGGTCGGCATCAAGCCATCCTCTGTCGATCGAAGGGATAAAAAAAAGCGCCGCATAGAGCGGCGCCTCCGGAGCTTAACATTGTCTTCACGACACCACACTTTGCGGCGCAGCGAGCAGGACGATCACGACGCCGGCAGCGATGGACGTTCACTGCGCCCGGGCAGCGACGCCCCCAGATCGAGGATCACGCAGGTGCCCCGGGGGACACAGGGCTCGATCTGCAGCGCCCAGCCCAGGTGTTCACAGAGCCGGGCGATCAGCTCCAGGCCGATCCCGCTCTGTTCGTTGCGGTCGCCCCGGGCCATGCGCGCATGCACCGCCGCGATCTCTTCCGGACTCATGCCGAGCCCCGGATCCTGCAGGGTCACCACCGCCTGGTCGGAGACCTGGATGTGGATGGTGCCGCGGCCGCTGTTCTCGATCGCGTTGCGCAGCAGATTGCCGATCGCCGCCTGGACCACGCCCAGTGGCGCGACGATATCCACCCGCGCCAGGCCGTCGATCTCGATGCGCAGGTCCTTGTCGCCCATCAGGTGACGATGGTCTTCAATGATGTCCGGCACCAGCAGATCGAGCGGAATCTGCTCACCCAGTGCAGCCAGCCGCGCCGGGTCGCGCGCCAGCACCAGCAGCAGCTGGATCAACTGCTCCACGCCCTGCGCGGTGCGGTGCACCCGCTGCATCTGCTGGCGGGCGCGGTCGGGAATGTCCGGCTGGCCAAGTGCCAGTTCCGCGGCGCCGGTAATCACCGCAATCGGCGTGCGCAGCTCATGGCTGGCCGTGCTGATGAAGATCCGCTCGCGTTCAACGAACTGTTCGTTGCGCGCCAGGTAGTCGTTGAGCGCGTTGGCGATCACGTACAGCTCGGAGCTGGCCCGTGGGTCCACCTCCACCCGTTGCCCCGGAACACCCGGCCGCAGGTCGTCGATGCGCCGGGCCAGCGAGCTCAGCGGCCGTACCAGGCGACCGACGCCGAAAGACGCCATCACCACGGTGACGATGATCATCAGCACACCGGCCAGCAGCACCCAGCGCGTGGCGAACTGTTCCAGCTCATGGAAGTCATTGATGTCCAGCACCAGTGCCAGCCGCCCCAGCTGCGTGGTTTCGCGGACCATCACCGCGCTGGCGCGTCCGTTGACCTCCACACCGTCGTGCAGCCCCGGATGCAGCGTGCGCAGGCTCTCCGGCACCGTCGGGTTGCCGTTGATGTAGAACAGCCGCAGGGTGTCCGAATCCTGCCAGCGGTAATGCGGCTCGTGTTCGATGTGGTTGACGATGCTGTCCAGCTCGGAGTTGAGCAGCGCGCGCCATGCCGAGTGCTCGGCGTGTTCGTGCACGTAGTTGCCCACGCTGAATACCGCCAGCGAGATCAGCGCGAGGTAGCCCAGCAGCCACCACACCATGCGCCGGTGCATGGGCGCTGGCTTGGGCGCGCGCTTATGCCACTTCATCGGAACTGTCCGCAGCCGACACGCCGAGGCGGTAGCCGACCCGCGGCAAGGTGTGGATCAACTTCTGCTGGAACGGGCCATCCACGCTGCGGCGCAGTTCGTACACATGCGAGCGCAGCAGATCGCCATCGGGCAACTCGTCGCCCCACAGCGCGAACTCCAGCTGCTGGCGGGTCACCGCGCCCGGGCTGGCCCGCATCAGTACTTCCAACAGCTTGCGGCAGGCCGGGTACAGGTGCAGCGCCTTGCCGTCGCGCTGCGCCTCCAGGGTCGCCATATCCAGCTTGAGGTCGGCCACTTCCAGCACCTTGCGCGGATTGCGGCCCTTGGCACGCACCATCAGTGCCTCCAGGCGCACTTCCAGCTCGGGCAGCGCGAACGGCTTGGTCAGGTAATCATCGGCACCCGCACGAAACCCCGCGATTTTGTCCGGCAGCTCATCGCGTGCGGTGAGCATGATCACCGGCACTTCCGAGCCGTGGTCAGCACGCAACCGGCGCAGGACCTCCGGGCCCTCCATGCGCGGCAGCATCCAATCCAGGATCAGCGCGTCATAGGGCTGCGACACGACCAGGTGCAGGCCGGTCACGCCGTCGGGGGCGACATCGAGCACATGGCCCCGCGACTCGAAATAATCGAATAGATTGGCAACCAGCTGACGGTTGTCTTCAATGACCAGCAGCCGCATGGGAGACTCTCGTGACCGGTTGAACGCATGGTAGCGGGAACCGTGTCGGAATCCGGTCGCAATGGGGTGGTTTACGACGCTTTTCCTACGCTGTCGGGGAGACAGTGGCTGTTTTGCCGACGAGCCTGGGCGTGATCGAATCCTTCTTCCTGCGGCGCTGGCCGCGTGTGCTGGTCTGCCTTGCCCTGCTGCTGGCGCTGGCGGCCGGCATCGGCCTGCGCCAGCCCTCACCGCCGGATGAGCCGCGCTTCGTGCTGGCCGCGCGTGCCATGGTCGAGTCCGGCCAGTGGCTGCTGCCGCACCGCGGCAGCGAACTGTATGCGGAAAAACCGCCGGTCTTCATGTGGATGCAGGCGGCCAGCCACCAGCTGTTCGGCGGCTGGGCCCTCGCCTTTCTGGTGCCCTCGCTGCTGGCCGCGCTGCTTACGCTGTGGCTGACCTGGGATCTGGGCCGGCGGCTGTGGACCCGGCGCGTCGGCTGGTGGGCCATGCTCGCGTTGTTCAGCTGCCTGCAGTTCGGCCTGATGGCCAAACGGGCCCAGATCGACATGGTGCTGGTGGCGATGACCACCCTGTCGCTGTGGGGGCTGCTGCGCCACCTGCTGGAGGGCCGCAACCGCCCGGCGTTGTGGTTGGCCGGCTTCGCTGCCGGGGTGGGCACTGTGACCAAGGGCGTCGGCTTCCTGCCGCTGCTGGTGCTGGTGCCGTTTGCCCTGTGGCGCTGGCGCGCCCGTGGCACGGCATTGCCGCCGGGCACCGCACGCGATCTGTGGTGGTTGCTGCCGGCCTTCCTGCTCGGCACGGCGGTCTGGCTGGCGCCGTTGGGCATCGCCCTGCTCAACGCGACCGATCCGGCACTGCATGCGTATGCACGGGAACTGCTGTTCAAGCAGACCGGCACCCGCTACGCGAACGCCTGGCACCACGTGAAGCCGGCGTGGTACTACCTGCAGGTGATGGCGACGTTGTGGCTGCCCGGCAGCCTGCTGTTGCCGGCGCTGATCCCCGCGTGGTGGCGCCGCCTCAACCGCCTGGACGGACGCTGGTGGCTGCTGCTGGGTTGGGCGCTGCTGGTACTCGTCTTCTTCAGCGCCAGCCCGGGCAAGCGCGAGGTGTACATCTTCCCGATGCTGCCCGCGCTGTGCCTGGCCGCCGCACCGCTGCTGCCCGGGCTGCTGCGCCGGGCCGGGCTGCGCTGGCTGCTGTGGGCGTATGTCGCCGTGCTGGGCGCGGCGGCGCTGTACATCGGCACACAGCTCTGGAGCGGCAGCGCGTGGGCGCACCTCCAACTGGCCCGACGTGCCATGCCCGATGCGCTGCTGCCCGTGCTGGGCGGCTGGCTGATCGCCTTCGGCGTGGCGCTGCTGGCCTTGGCCCTGTGGTGGCGCCAACGGCGCGCGGGCGCGCTGGTGGTGGCGACCGCCTTCCTGCTCTGGAATCTGTACGGCTGGGTGTTGATGCCCACGCTGGATCCGTACAGCTCCGCCTCCGCCGTGATGCAGCGGGTGGGCGCGCGGATCGGGCCGCAGGCGGAGCTGGGCGTAGTGGCCTGGCGCGAGCAGAACCTGCTGCAGGCCGACCGCCCGGTGACCGATTTCGGCTTCAAGACGCCATGGGAGCAGCAATGGCAGGCCGCCGGTCCGTGGGTGGCGCAGGCCCCGCAGCGCCGCTGGCTGCTGGTGCTTGATGAGGCGATCAGCCCGTGCGTGGACCCGTCGGCGGTGATCGAGATCGGCAGCGCCAACCGCAACCGCTGGCTGCTGTTTCCGGGCACCGCCTGGCAGGCGGACTGCCATGCCGCCGTGACCGCTACCGACACCGCGCAGGACGAGGAAGACTGAACGGAAGGTCGCGCTTAACCGGCGGCCAACACCGCTCCGACCGCTCTCCGACAACCCGCTGACGACCATGGCGCCGGAATCTCCCGCCGGCCCCTTTGTCCATGTTCCCAGCGTCCACCGTTGCGCTCTCCTCCACGCCGGCTGCGTCGGCCACGCGGCGTTTCCTCCGCGAGCACCTCTGGGCTCCGCTGGCGTTGACCCTGCTCGTCAGCGCTGCGCTGATGGGCGCCGGGGGTGACCAATGGCTGGCCGACCAGTGGTATCGCCTGGAAGGGCAGCAGTGGGCGCTGCAGAACGCCTGGTTCACCACTCACCTGATCCATCAGGCCGGCAAATGGGCCAGCAGTGCGGCGGCGCTCGTGGCGATCGTGCTGTGCTCCCACGCCTGGCGCAGTGAGCGCGCCGTCGCGTGGCGCTGGCCGCTGCTGTACCTGGTGCTGGCGGTCGCGCTGGGCACCGGTCTGGTCTCGCTGCTCAAGTCATTGACCCACATGGACTGCCCGTGGGATCTCACCCGCTACGGCGGCACCCGCGAGTTCATCGGCCTGTTCGCCACACGCCCACCGGGCATGCCGCGCGGGGTGTGCTTCCCCGGGGGGCACTCCAGCGCGGGTTTTGCGTGGGTCAGCCTGTACTTCTTCGCCTTGATGGTGCGCCCCGCCTGGCGCTGGCGCGGCCTGGCGGTCGGCCTGCTGGCCGGCGGCGTGTTCGGGTTCTCGCAACAACTGCGTGGCGCGCATTTCCTGTCGCATGACCTGTGGACGTTGGCCATCTGCTGGACGGTATCGCTCGGCCTGTACCTGCTGGTTGAACGCATCCGGCTGCGCGGACCCGGCACGGTAACCGTCAGTGCGCAGGGAGACGCGGCATGAGCGCCACCCTCCCACGCGTTGCGCGCTTTCCCGCACTGGCCACCCTGCGTACGTGGCGCCCGAAGTGCACCACCGAGACCCTGATCCTGCTCACCAGCGTGTTCTTCGCGCTGGCCTGCAACGGGCTGTTCTGGCACAGCGCGATGGCGACCCACCCGGGCAGCATCGGCTTCGCGCTCTCGCTGTTCCTGTTTCTGGTCGGCGCGCACAGTCTGTTGATGGGCCTGCTGGTCTGGCGCTGGAATGCCAAGGTCGTGATCAGTGTGCTGCTGATCGGCACCGCACTGGCTGCGCATTACATGAGCAGTTACCACATCTATCTGGATGCGGACATGCTGCGCAACGTGCTGGCAACCGATCACAAGGAAAGCGGCGAGCTGGTCACCCCGACGCTGATCCTGCCGCTGCTGCTGTTGGCCCTCGCCCCCATGCTGCTGCTGTGGCGCGTGCAGCTGCGCCGGCGCACGCTGGGCGCAGCGCTGCTGTGGCGCATCGGTTTTCTGCTGCTGTCGGCGCTGATCGCCTTCGGCGGGGCGATGCTGTCCTTCCAGGAAATGTCCTCGCTGATGCGCAACCAGCGCGAGGTGCGGTACCTGGCCACGCCCGGGAATTTCCTCCTCGGCCTGCCCAAGGCCCTGCGCGGCGACAACCCGATCCAGCGTGCCCCGAAACTGCCGATCGGCACTGATGCCAAGGCGACCCCGCGCGCGGCCGGCAGCCGCCCCCGCCTGCTGGTGATCGTAATGGGCGAAACCGCACGCGCACAGAACTGGGGCCTCAACGACTATGCCAGGCAGACCACGCCGGAACTGACCCAGGCCGGGGTGATCAACTTCCCCGACATGCACTCATGCGGCACCAGCACCGAGGTGTCCCTGCCCTGCCTGTTCTCGCCGTATGGGCGCCATGACTACGACGAAACGAAGATCCGCGCGCACCAGTCGCTGCTGCATGTGCTGGACCACGCGGGCATCAGCACGGTGTGGCGCGACAACCAGTCCGGCTGCAAGGGCGTGTGCGAAGGCCTGGAGATGCAGGCGCTGGATGACGCCAAACACCCGACCCTGTGCGCCAACGGCCGCTGCATGGATGAGATCCTGATCGACGATCTGGCCACCCAGGTTCGCGCGCGGCCGGGTGACCGCGTGGTGGTGCTGCATCAGCTGGGCAACCATGGCCCGAGTTACTTCGAACGGTATCCGGCGCGCTTCCGTCGTTTCACCCCGACCTGCGATACACCGGACCTGGGCAAGTGCAGCCGCGAGCAGATCACCAACAGTTACGACAACGCACTGCTGTACACCGATCACCTGCTCTCGCGCACGATCGGCACGCTGAAGGGCATGGACGACTACGACACGGCGATGATCTACCTCTCCGATCACGGCGAATCGCTGGGCGAGAAGGGCCTGTATCTGCACGGCGTGCCGTATGCGATCGCCCCGCAGGAGCAGACCCACGTGCCGATGACGATGTGGTTCTCGCCGTCCTTCGCGGCCAACCGTGGGCTCAACCTGGCCTGCGTGCGGGAGCGCGCGGGCAACTACACCGATCACGACAATCTGTTCCCATCGGTACTCGGACTGATGCAGGTCAAGACATCGGTGTATGAACGTGACCGGGATCTGTTTGCGTCGTGCGAGGTTTGAAGCGGAACGACCACTGCTGTCAGCTATTCGCTCTTCCGTTTTGGTCGAGGCAGGCAAAGGCAGAGCATTCGCTGAGACAGCCAACGTTCGCTCTGAACGCCGTTGTTGTTCCCATGAGCACCGACCCGCTGTCGACGGGGCGGTGTGGGTGGGTTGGCGGGACCGTTATGCGCCATGGATGGCGCATATCGAGCCCCCATGGACGGGTTCACGGCGGGTCCCGACAACCCGCCCGCACCGACCCAAACCACGATGCCATGACGCCACGCCGTTGACGTTGGGGCTACGATCCCACCCGAACCCTGCTGCCCTGCCCCTTGCGGTGCGCCCGGCGCTTCACTAGCCTTCGCCGGTCTGTCACCACCCAAGGATGTGCCCGTGAACCACCGCCCGCTCCTGCTGGCCCTGGCAGTCAGTGCTGCCGCACTGACGCTGGCGGCCTGCCAGAAGGAACCGTCCCCCGCCGATGCACCGGCCACGGGCACCACCCAGTCCAAGGAAACCGCGGACCAGTTCATCGCCCGCGTCAACGCCGAGTACAAAGCCATGTACCCGGAAATGACCTCGGCCCAGTGGCTGTCTTCGACCTACATCAATGACGATTCCGAGCGCGTCGCGGCCAAGGCCAACGAGCGCTGGCTCACCGTCCTCAATGGCTGGATCACCCAGGCCGGCCAGTACGACGGCCAGCCGATGAGCGAAGACACCAAGCGCCAGATCCACCTGCTCAAGTTGATGACCTCCATGCCCGCCCCGCGCGACCCGGCCAAGCTCTCCGAGCTGACCCGCATCGCCAGCCGCATGGAAGGCGCCTACGGCTCCGGCAAATACTGCACCGATGAAGCCAACCCCCAGAGCTGCCGCCAGCTCGGCGATCTGGAACAGGTGCTCGCCCGCAGCCGCGACTATGACAAGCAGCTCGACGCCTGGCAGGGCTGGCACGGCACCACCAAGCCGATGCGCGCCGATTACGAACGCTTCGTCAGCCTGGTCAATGAAGGCGCCAAGGAAATGGGCTTCGCCGATGCCGGCCAGATGTGGCGCAGCGGCTATGACATGCCCGCCGACCAGATCGGCCCGGAAACCGACCGCCTGTGGGACCAGGTCAAGCCGATGTACGAGCAGCTTCACTGCTATGCCCGCACCAAGCTGGACGGCACGTACGGCAAGGACAAGGCCGAGGTCAACGGCGGCCTGATCGCCGCGCACCTGACCGGCAACATGTGGCAGCAGGACTGGTCCAACCTGTGGGACCAGCTGGAACCGTATCCCGGCGCCGGCAACCTGGACATCACCGCCGCACTGGAAAAGCAGTACCAGACCAACCTCAGTGGCGCACTGGCCAAGGCCGGCAGCGGCGCGAACGTGGAAGCGCTGTACAAGGCCCAGCGTGAAGCCGAACTGCGCACCGCCAAGCAGATGACCGAGCGCGCGCAGGACTTCTATGTCTCGCTCGGCATGCCCGCACTGCCGAAGTCGTACTGGGACAAGACCCAGTTCATCAAGCCGCTGGACCGTGACGTGGTCTGCCACGCCAGCGCGTGGGACATGAACATGGAAGGCGACGTGCGCACCAAGATGTGCATCAAGCCCAACGAAGAGAATTTCACCACGATCTACCACGAGCTGGGTCACATCTATTACGACCTGGCCTACAACCCGCTGCCGCCGTTGTTCCAGGGCGGTGCCAACGATGGCTTCCATGAAGCGATCGGCGATACCATCGTGCTGGCGATGACGCCGCAGTACCTCAACTCGATCGGCCTGGTGGACACCCCGCAGGAAAGCCGCGAGGCGACCATCAACGCGCAGATGCGCATGGCCCTGAGCGGCGTGTCGTTCCTGCCGTTCGGCCTGATGATCGACCGCTGGCGCTGGGGTGTGTTCGATGGCTCGATCACCCCGGACCATTACAACCAGGCGTGGTGGGACCTGAAGGCCAAGTACCAGGGCGTGGCGCCGGCCAGCGCACGCGGTGAGGAGTTCTTCGACGCCGGTGCCAAGTACCACGTGCCGGGCAACACCCCGTATACCCGTTACTTCCTGGCGCGCATCCTGCAGTTCCAGTTCTACAAGGGCCTGTGCGATGCCTCCGGCTACAAGGGCCCGCTGCACCAGTGCAGCTTCTACGGCAACAAGGAAGCCGGCCAGAAGTTCTGGGCGATGCTGAGCAAGGGCGCCAGCCAGCCGTGGCAGGCCACGCTGAAGGAAATCACCGGCGGCGACAAGCTCGATGCCGGCCCGATGATCGAGTACTTCACCCCGGTCAACGAGTGGCTCAAGCAGCAGAACCAGGGCCAGATGTGTGGGTGGCAGGTGCCGGCGGCCACCGCTGCGGCCCCGGCCGCACCGACGGCGCCCGCGGCACCGTAACCCATGGGTTGGGCCGGGCCCTGCCCGGCCGCAGCCCGCAACGAAAAAACCGGCCGAAAGGCCGGTTTTTTTTTGTCCCTGACGCTGTGGCCTGCGTCCGGCCTCGATGGGCCGGGACCACCTGCAACCACACGTGGCGTGGCGCTAGGACTTGGGTTTCAGGGCGGCCGCCAGCTCGGTCCTGAACTGCTCGAAGTCCATGCCATCGGCCTTGGCCTCGGCGTGCGCGGCATCCTTCAACGCGTCCGAGTACACCAGCCGGACTGGCGTGCCCTGCCGCTCGTGCAGTTCGGCGGCCTGCATGATCAAGGCCAGCACGCGTGCCGCGCTGGTGGTCTGGCCGGCGATACCCCCATCCATGCCCAGCACCCACTCGCCATCACGGCGTACCACGCCGGCCAGCAGCGTACGTTGCTGGTCGCGCAGTTCGGCATGCGGCTCGACCGGCGGGGTGGCGGCCTGCTCGCGGTTGGCGGCCAGGGTTTCACGGCGCCGGCGGATGTCGCGGCGCAGTTTGGAGGTGGTCGACATCAGGGACTTCCGGACTGCATGAAAGGGCAAAGGATACCGCACGGGCCCTGGGGGACCCGCCAGCTGCGTGGCCTACTCGATGGGCGTCAGTACTTCGCGGCGGCGCTCGCAATACCGTTCCCAGTACCAGAACGAGCCGCCCAGCGCGAAGAAGCCCATGTAGCCCAACGCCAGATGCACCGGACTGCTGCTGAGCATCGGCGAGACCACACCGGCCACGACGGTGTTGATCATCAGCTGGATGAACATCTGCATCGAAGACGCCAGGCCGCGCTGGTGCGGGTACATGTCCAGGACCGCCAGCGCCAGCACCGGGAAGATCAGCGCCATGCCCACGCCGCCGAGGAAGATCGGCATCACCGCCCACGGCAGCGCGATCTGCTGCACGGACAGCACGTAGGTGATGTTGAGCACGGCCGACACTGCGCACAGGCCGAATCCGATCGCGATCTGCCGCTGCGGCAGGATCCGCCCGGCCATCCGCCCGGACAGGAACGAGCCCATCGTCATGCCGCCGATGGTCGGAATGAACAACCAGGCAAAACCGCCCTCGCCCAGCTTGAGGTGCTGCATCACCAGCACCGGCGCCGAGGCGATATACAGGAAAATGCCGGAGAAATTCAGCGCACCGGCGGCCGAAAGCCGCAGCAGGCGCGCGTTGGACCCCATCCGCGCATAGCTGCGCAGCAGTTCCCGCATCGACAGCGGCGTGCGCGCCTCGACCGGATGGGTTTCCGGCAGCCACTTGCCGGTGGCCAGCAGCAACACCACGCCGAACAGCACCAGGAACCAGAAAATCAGCGGCCAGTCGCCGCCGCCGAGCAGGATCCAGCCACCGATGATCGGGGCGATCGCCGGGGCGACGCCGAAGATCATCGAGACCTGGCTCATCAACCGCTGCGCGTCGGCACCGTGGTACAGATCGCGGATCACCGCGCGGCCGACGATCACACCCACACCGGCGGTCACGCCCTGCAGCGCGCGGAACACCAGCAAGGTGGTCATGTCCCGCGACAGCGCACAGCCGATCGAGGCGCCGATGAACAGCACCAGCCCGCCGATGATCACCCGCTTGCGGCCGAACGCATCCGACAGCGGGCCGTGCGCCAGGCTCATCAGGCCGTAGAACAGCAGGTACACGCTGATGGTCTGCTGCACCGCGACCTGGTCCACCTGCATGCGCTCGCCCAGCAACAGGAACGCCGGGAAAATGGTGTCGATCGAGAACGGACCGAACATCGCCAGGCCTGCGAGCAGCAGGGCCAGGCGGCGGGTCGAGGGTGAGGCGGGCGTCATGCGGGCTTCCGTCAGCGGCCATGCGCATTGCACGGCGGGCGCCTGGCCCGGAACGGGCGGCGCCAGATGAATACGAGGATCCAGTGATCATAGGCCTTTGCAGCCCTTGGCACCATGCCCGGGCGCGGTTTCCGGCGCACGTGCGCGCCCGTATTCAGGTGCCGGAAAGGCCCAGTGGGCCGAAGCGCTGGGCTATAATCGCCCCGCTACATGGTGGGAGAAGCGGACACCCGCTGCCGAAGGCGCAACGCCCGTAATCGCTCAGGCCCGATACCACCCGTACCAAAACTCTGGAGAGACCGGCGAGTGCCGGCGCCGAAGGGGCACGAAGCACGCCGATGCGCGCTTCCAAACTCTCAGGCAAAAGGACAGAGGGGCACCCAGGAAGACCGCAAGGTCCGGTGGATCGCTGTCGCCCGCGACGCGCCCTGGCCCAGCCGCCTTCCGAACGTGCGTGCCCACTCTCCGAGATGCCAGCCATGTCCCAGAACACCCCCTCCCTGCGCGAGCTTGAACACAGCCACGCGTTCGTCGAACGCCATATCGGCCCCAACGACGCCGAAATCGCGCAGATGCTCGACGTGGTCGGCCACGCCTCGCTGGACGCGCTGACCGATGCGATCGTCCCGGCCGGGATCAAATCGCCGGCACCGCTGGACCTGCCCGAGTCGCTGACCGAAGTGCAGGCACTGGCCAAGATCCGCGCCATCGCCGACAAGAACCAGGTGTTCCGCACCTTCATCGGCCAGGGCTACTACGGCACGCTCACCCCGAACGTGATCCTGCGCAACGTGCTGGAAAACCCGGCGTGGTACACCGCCTACACCCCGTACCAGGCCGAGATCTCGCAGGGCCGCATGGAAGCGCTGATCAACTTCCAGACGCTGTGCGCCGACCTGACCGGCATGGAAATCGCCAACGCCTCGTTGCTGGATGAAGCCACCGCTGCGGCTGAAGCGATGACGCTGGCCAAGCGCTCGGCCAAGTCGAAGTCCGATACGTTCTTCGTGCACGACGCCGTGCACCCGCAGACGCTGGAACTGCTGCGCACCCGCGCCGAGCCGATGGGCATCGTGCTGCGCGTGGGCACCCCGGCCGAGGCGATGGAAGCCGAAGCCTACGGCGTGCTGCTGCAGTACCCGGATACCTTCGGCCATATCGGCGATTACAAGGCGCTGGCCGATGCCGTGCACGCGCGCGGCGGCCTGGTCGCCGTGGCCACAGATCTGCTGGCGCTGACCCTGATCGCCGCCCCCGGCGAATGGGGTGCGGACATCGTGGTCGGCAACTCGCAGCGGTTCGGCGTGCCGTTCGGCTTCGGCGGCCCGCATGCCGCCTTCATGGCCTGCCGCGATGCCTATAAGCGCTCGATGCCGGGCCGCCTGATCGGCGTCTCGGTCGATGCGCAGGGCAACGCTGCCTACCGCTTGACGCTGCAGACCCGCGAGCAGCACATCCGCCGCGAGAAGGCGACCTCCAACATCTGCACCGCACAGGTGCTGCTGGCGGTGATGGCCTCGATGTATGCCGTGTACCACGGCCCGGACGGCCTGACCCGTATCGCCCGCCGCACCCACCGCCTGGCCGCGATCCTGGCCGCGGCACTGCGCGGCGCCGGCGTCAACGTGGGCGAGCACTTCTTCGACACCCTGCACGTCAAGGATGTGGACGCCAAGGCGATCCACGCCAAGGCCGCTGCGGCACGCATCAACCTGCGTGCGATCGACAGCGACGCGGTCGGCATCAGCCTGGATGAAACCGCCACCCGCGCCGACATCGTCGCGCTTGGCCAGCTGTTCGGTGCCACGGTCGATGTCGATGCGCTCGATGCGGCCACCGCCGATGCGTTGCCAGCCGATCTGGTGCGCACCAGCGCCTTCCTGACCCACCCGGTGTTCAACACCCACCACAGCGAACACGAACTGCTGCGTTACCTGCGTTCGCTGGCGGACAAGGATCTGGCGATGGATCGCACCATGATCCCGCTGGGCAGCTGCACCATGAAGCTCAACGCCACCGCCGAGATGATCCCGGTGACCTGGCCGGAGTTCGCCAACATCCACCCGCTGGCCCCGGCCGACCAGGCCACCGGCTACAAGGAACTGATCGACGGTCTGGAAGCGATGCTGGTGGAGTGCACCGGCTATGACGCGGTCAGCCTGCAGCCGAACTCCGGCGCGCAGGGCGAATACGCCGGCCTGCTGGCGATCCGCGCCTACCACCGCTCGCGCGGCGAAGGCCATCGCGACGTCTGCCTGATCCCGGATTCGGCGCACGGCACCAACCCGGCCTCGGCACAGATGTGCGGCATGAAGGTCGTGGTGACCAAGACCGATGCCAACGGCAACGTGGACCTGGACGACATCCGCATCAACGCGGAGAAGTACAGCGATCGCCTGGCCGCGCTGATGATCACCTACCCGTCCACGCATGGCGTGTTCGAGGAAGAGGTGGTGGAGATCTGCGAGATCGTGCACAAGCACGGCGGCCAGGTGTACACCGACGGTGCCAACATGAACGCCCTGGTGGGCGTGGCCAAACCCGGCAAGTGGGGCTCGGACGTCTCGCACCTGAACCTGCACAAGACCTTCTGCATCCCGCACGGCGGCGGCGGCCCGGGCGTCGGCCCGTGCGCGGTCAAGTCGCACCTCGCCCCGTTCCTGCCGAAGGTGCTCGGTGGCGAAGGCGATGTCGGCATGGTCAGCGCGGCCAGCTTCGGCAGCGCCTCGATCCTGCCGATCAGCTGGATGTACATCACCCTGATGGGCACCGCCGGCCTGCGCAAGGCGACCCAGGTGGCCCTGCTCAACGCCAACTACATCGCCACCCGCCTGGCCCCGCACTTCAAGACCCTGTACACCGGCCGCAACGGGCTGGTGGCGCACGAGTGCATCCTGGACGTGCGTCCGCTGGAGAAGACCTCCGGCATCGGCGCCGAGGACGTGGCCAAGCGCCTGATCGACTTCGGCTTCCACGCCCCGACCCTGAGCTTCCCGGTCGCCGGCACGCTGATGGTGGAGCCGACCGAGAGCGAATCGCTGCACGAACTGGACCGTTTCATCAACGCGATGATCCAGATCCGCGAGGAAATCGCCGCGATCGAAGACGGCCGCCTGGACCGCGAGGACAATCCGCTCAAGCACGCTCCGCACACCGCCACCGCGGTCTCGGCCAGCGAGTGGGCGCACGCCTACCCGCGTGAGCTGGCGGCCTTCCCGCTGGCCAGCCTGCGCCAGCAGAAGTACTGGCCGCCGGTGGCGCGTGTGGACAACGTCTACGGCGACAAGAACGTGATGTGCGCCTGCATCCCGGTCGATGCGTACAAGGAAGACGAGGGCGTGGAGGTATAGGTGTCGACCGTTGGTCGGCACGATGCCTGACAGGCGTACCGACCAACGGTCGGTACCTGCCTTGATCGGCATGTATCTGGAATGAAAACGGCCCGCATCGCGCGGGCCGTTTTTTGTTGCGTGCCCTTGCAGGGTGTGCCGACCAACGGTCGGCACCTACCAACCGCCCGGGCTCAATCGGCCTGGCGGCTGGCGCGCACGCGGCGGGTGACTTCGCTGCTGATGGCGATCACCGCGGTCAGCGCCGCCATCGACAGGAACTGCAACCGCGTATGCGCCTCGGACAACAACAGACCGAAAATCAGCGCCAGCACCCCCAACCCGATCACCGTCAGATACGGATACCCCGCCATCCGGAACGGCAACCGCGTCCCATCCCGGTTCGCACGATGGCGCAGAATCAACTGCGACAACAACGAAATCGTCCAGACCAGCAGACACGTCGAGCCCACGATGTTGAGCAGCACCGGCAACACCTTGTCCGGGAACAGCAGCTCCATCACCGTCGCCGCAAAACCGAACAGCACACTGGCCAGCACCGCGATGATCGGCACCTGGCGCGGATCGGTCCACCCCAGCACCGCCGGGGCCTCGCGGCGCTGCGCCAGCGAGTACATCATCCGCGAGGCGCCATACAGATTCGCATTGAGCGCCGACAGCAGCGCGATCACCGCGATCAGCGTGATCGCCGTCGCCGCGCCCGGAATCTTGGCGGCTTCCAGCACGGCAGCAAACGGCGACTTCAGTGCCTCGCTGGTCCACGGCACCACCGCGATGATCACGCTCAACGAGCCGATGTAGAACACCAGGATGCGCCAGGCCACGGTGCGGATCGCGCGGGCGATGCTGCGCTCGGGATCTTCGGTTTCGGCCGCGGCCACGGCCACGATCTCGGTGCCGCCGAAGGCGAACACCACCACCAGCAACGCCGCGCCGATTCCGGCCAGGCCCTTGGGCATGAAGCCGCCGTGCTCGGTGAAGTTGCGCAGGCCCGGCGAAGCCACGTCCGGCAGCCAGCCCATCAGCAGGGCCACGCCGATCAGGATGAAGCCGACGATCGCGGCGACTTTGAGGATGGCGAACCAGAATTCGAACTCGCCGAAGTTCTTCACCCCGAGCAGATTGATCGCCGTAAAGAACAGCATGAAGGCCAGCGCGGCCATCGGCACCGGGATTGCCGGCCAGACCGTGGCGAGCAGCCCGGCCGCCCCTACCGCCTCGGCGGCGATGACGATCACCAGCTGCACCCACCACAGCCACCCCACCGTCGCGCCGGCGGTGGCGCCCATGGCGTCGGCGGCGTAGACCGAGAACGCGCCGCTGGTCGGCTTGGCCGCGGCCATTTCGCCCAGCGCGTTCATCACGATGATCACCAGCGCGCCGGCGACCAGATATGACAGCAGGACTGCCGGACCAGCGGCCTGGACGCCCACCCCGGAGCCGAGGAACAGGCCGGCGCCGATCGCGCTGCCCAGGCCCATCATGATCAGCTGGCGGGGCTTGAGCGCGTGCCCCAGGCGGGTATCGGCGGGCGGAGTGGCAGGAGCCGGAGTCTGGGATGCGGGCATCGGAATCGATTGGCAGGCAACAAGTGCGACACCATACCCTGTCGGCCGCGCGACGGCATAGGCCGGAAGCCCCACCCCGCCTCAGGCAGCGGCGCGCTCGCCGATCTGGGCACGGTAGGCCCGTGGCGACAGCCCGACCTCGGCCTTGAACTTGCGGGTGAACGCGCTCTGGTCGGTGAAACCGCAGGCCTGGCCGATGCTGGCGATGCTGTCCGGGCCATGCAGCAGGTGTACCGCCATCTGGATGCGCAGACGGGTCAGCACCTGCTGCGGGGTCATCTGGAACACCTTGCGGAAGGTGCGCTCCAGTTTGGATAGCGAGAACCCGGTGATGTCCAGCAGGGTCTGCATGCGCACGTTCTCGGCGTAATGCGCATTCAGATGTGCCAGCGCGAGGCGCAGCTGTTCGTACTGGGTGCCCAGGCTGTCCTTCTGGCCGAGGTCGCGCGAGATCCCGATCAGCCCGCGGATCTGCCCATCCACCAGCAGCGGCCGCTTGCAGGTCAGGCACCAGCCCGGCTCGCGGTTGGCGAACAGATGCAGTTCCATCAGGTTCTCGATGACCTTGCCCGCCAGCACCTGCTCATCCTGGGTGGCGTAATCGGCCCCCAGACCGGTTGGGTAAATCTCCGCTGCGGTGCGCCCGATCACGTCCTTGCGGGATTTCAGCCCCAGCCGACGCAGCATGGTCTGGTTGATGTGCGTATAGCGCCCGTCGCAGTCCTTCATGAAGAACAGGACGTCGGGGATCGCATCAAACAGGGCTTCGATGTCGGCGGGTTCAACGCGCATGCGGTCGGGAAGAACAGGGGAAGACGCGCCCAAGGATACCTGCCCGCACGCGCGTCACCCAGCGCCCGGGCGCCGCATGTGAAGCGCGGGTGCAAGCAGCGCCCGGTTTTCGCACCCTCGATTAACGCCCCGGCCGCCAGTGTGAGGCGATCCCCTTCCCGCCAGCTCCCGGAGTCGCCTCATGGCCGCCAGCAAGAAAAGCACGAAGAACGCCCCCGCACCCGCCACCGACGCCCGCGGCGAAGGGGATGAACTGCACCAGCGCGCGGGCAATGGCCATCCCGTCCTGACGACCAACCAGGGCATCCCGGTCGGTGACAACCAGAATTCGCTGCGGGCCACCCCGCGCGGGCCGACCCTGCTGGAAGACTTCATCCTGCGCGAGAAGATCACCCACTTCGACCATGAGCGCATCCCCGAGCGCATCGTGCATGCGCGCGGCAGCGCCGCACACGGCTACTTCGAACTTACCCGCTCGCTGGGTGAGTACACCCGCGCCCGGATCCTCAGCGAAGTCGGCGTGCGCACCCCCCTGTTCACCCGCTTCTCCACCGTGGCTGGCGGCGCCGGCTCGGTGGATACGCCGCGCGATGTGCGTGGCTTCGCGGTCAAGTTCTACACCAAGGAAGGCAACTGGGATCTGGTCGGCAACAACATCCCGGTGTTCTTCATCCAGGACGCGATCAAGTTCCCCGACCTGATCCATGCAGTGAAGATGGAGCCGGACCGTGCCTTCCCGCAGGCGGCCAGCGCGCACGACACCTTCTGGGATTTCGTCTCGCTGATGCCCGAATCGATGCACATGATCATGTGGGCGATGAGCGACCGCACGATCCCGCGCTCGCTGCGCACCATCGAAGGCTTCGGCATCCACAGCTTCCGGCTGATCAACGATGCCGGCGAGTCGACCTTCGTCAAATTCCACTGGCGGCCGAAGCTGGGCATCCAGTCCACGGTGTGGGACGAGGCGGTCAAGCTGCAGAGCGCGGACAACGATTTCCACCGGCGCGACCTGTTCGAGGCGATCACCGCCGGCGATTTCCCCGAGTGGGAGCTGGCGGTGCAGCTGTTCACCGAGGAACAGGCCGAGGCCTTCCCGTTCGACCACCTGGATTCGACCAAGATCATTCCCGAGTCGCTGGTGCCGCTGACCGTGATCGGACGGATGGTGCTGGACCGCTGGCCGGACAACTTCTTCGCCGAGACCGAGCAGGTCGCCTATTGCCCGGCCAACGTGCCGCCGGGCATCGACTTCAGCAACGATCCGCTGCTGCAGGGCCGCCTGTTCTCCTATCTGGATACCCAGCTCAGCCGCCTGGGCGGCCCGAATTTCCACCAGATCCCGGTCAACGCGCCCAAGTGCCCGTTCGCCAACCACCAGCGCGACGGCCACATGCAGATGAACATCCCGAAGGGCCGGGTCGCCTACGATCCGAGTTCGCTGCAGGGCGACAGCCCGCGTGAGAGCGTCGACGGCTTCCCCAGTCACGCCACCGCGCCGGATGACGGCCGCAAGGGCCGCGTGCGCGCGGAGAGCTTCGCCGATCACTACAGCCAGGCCCGCATGTTCTTCCGTAGCCTGGAGGCGCCGGAGCAGGCGCATCTGGCCTCGGCGCTGGTGTTCGAGCTGTCCAAGGTGGAGACGGTCAAGGTGCGCGAGCGCACCGTGAGCCACCTGCGCAACATCGACGATGCACTGGCCAAGCGCGTGGCCGACGGTCTGGCGATGCCGGCGCTGCCCGAGCCGGCCGCCACGCAGACCCCGGCACAGGATTTCCCGAAGGCGCCGGAAGTGCGCATCATCGGCCGCACCAAGGACCTGCTCAAAGGCCGCTGCATCGGCATCCTGTTCGACGAAGGCTCCGACGCGGCCTTGATCGCCAACCTGCGCAAGGCGGCCGACAAGGCCGGGGCGAGCGTGATGCTGGTCGCGCCGAAGATCGGTGGCGCCAAACTCAGCGACGGCAAGACGCTGGCCGCCGATGGTCAGCTGGCGGGCACGCCCTCGGTGGTGTTCGATGCGGTGGCCGTGGTGCTGAGCAACGACGCCGCCAAGAAGCTGAGCAGGGAATCGGCCGCGATCGATTTCGTCAGCGACGCCTGGGCCCATCTGAAGGCGATCGCCGCCGATGACGGCGCACAGGCGCTGCTGAAGGTTGCCCGGGTCGGCAACGATGCCGGGGTGGTCGAGGCCGAGGATGCCAAGGCCTTCCTCGCCGCCGCCGCTACCCGCCAGTGGGCCCGCGAACCGAAGGTGCGCACGCTCGCCTGAGCGGCGCTTTCGTCATCACCACACAGGAGCACGTCCATGCCACGGGGTGATAAATCCAGCTATACCGACACGCAGAAGCGCAAAGCCGGGCACATCGAGGAAAGCGAGAAAGACCAGGGGCGCAGCGGTGCCGCCGCCGAGCGCATCGCCTGGGCCACGGTCAACAAGCAGGATGGTGGCGGCAGGAAGGGCGGCAGCGCGAAGAAAACTGCAACCCGGACAACGAAAGCGTCGGCGACGAAGAAGGCAGCAGTAAAAAAGACCGCTGCAAAGAAGGCTGCGACGAAAGCAGTGCCCAAGAAGGCCACCAGCAAGACCGTAAAGAAGGTGGCGAAGAAAGCGACGAAGAAGGCCGCGAAAAAGGCGACGCCAACACCCGCCGTCAAGAAGGCCGTGAAAAAAGCGGCAAAGAAGACCGCTGCAAAGCAGGCCCCCCGAAAGGCAGCGTCGAAAACCGCCGCCGGGACGTCTGCGAAAAAGGTACCAATGGGCGCCCGTAAAGGAGCCGCCAGCAACGCCTGATCTACACGCCGGGCCCTGCCGCGTGCTGCCTGAGGCAGCATGCGGCAGGGCGCAGGCAGTGCTGCTTACCGTTTCGCGGCGGCAGTGGGCTGCGCCGACGGCGTGACCGGCTTGGGCGCTACCGGCTTCGCCGGCAAGGGCATCGACTGCAGCCGGCGGATCGAGCCGATCGGCACGGCTTCTGCCCGCCGCTGCGCCGGCCACCACAGGAACACGAACGCGCTGCTGGATCCCAGCAGCTTCGCGGTGCCGGGAAGCGCGGCCGCGTCACCCGCGAGCACGACCTGCACGGGCGTACCGCCCTTCCCATCGAGGATCTTTTCGGCCGTGCTCAGGGCATACAGCGCCGCGCCGAATGCCATGAAGCAGACCACCGCAATGCACATGCCGGTCAGTGGGCGCAGCCCGGAGAATTCCCAGTTCATCCACGGCGATTCCGAGAACAGCATCCGCCATCCCCAGTGCCGCGCGCGCAGGCGTGCCACCTTGGCAGGGTTGCGCCGCCGCAGCGTCTCCGGCCAGCCCAGCACCACGGCAAGCAGGGCCCCCAGCAACAGGATCAACAGGTAGGCGGGATCGCGCAGCCCGGCGACCAGGAAATCACTGACCTGCAGGTAGTCCAGGATCGACAGCCGGAATTTGAAATAGAAAAAGAAGCTCGACCACAGCCCCAGCACGGAGAGGAACACATATCCCGCGCTCACCATCAAGGCCGGCTCCTGCCGCAGCAGGCGCCAGATCACGGCCACCATCGAATCTTCGTTGCCATGCGTGATCGGCAGCAACGACCAATCGGTCGGCGTCTGCTCGGCCGGGACATCCCCGTCAATGCTGCCCTCGTCCCTGCTGCCCATGCGCCCCTTCCCCGTTCGGCAGAGCATCGCGCACTTTGGCGATGGACGGAAGCGGGCCCGCCCCGGGTGTGCCCCGGTCGCCGCGGCCGCCATGCCGCCTCGCCTCACTGAACGCTGAAACTGGCCACCGTGGCGTGCTCGGTCCCTTCGATACGCAGGTCGATGGCGAAGCGGTCGCACAGCCGCTGCACGATCGCCAGGCCGAGCCCGAACCCGGCACTGCCCTCGCCCTTGGTGAACGGCCGCATGATCGCCTCGGGATCGCCCGCCAGGGCGGTGTTGCGGATCCGAAGCCGCCCGCTCGCCACCTCGATGCGCACCTCGCCCGAACGGGTATGCGCGAACGCGTTGCCAACCAGATTGGCCAGCAGCATGTGCAGCACCGGGCCCGGCACCGGCAGGCGCACGTCGGCCGGTACGTCGACCCGCACCTCCACCGGCTTGCCATCCAGCAGCGCGGCCTGCTCGACCACCACCTGTTCCAGCACCGGCAGCACCGCCAGTGGCATCGCATCCTGTTCCACGTTCTCTTCGCGGGCCAGTGTCAGCAGGGTGATCACGGTCTGTTCGAGTTGACGCGCCGAATGCTGCACATGCGCGAGCTGCCGCCGCCCAGCCTCCGACAGGCCGGGTTCGCTGGCCAGCTGTTCGGTGGCACTGCGGATCACCGCCAGGGGCGTGCGCAGCTCATGGCTGGCATCACGGGTGAAGGCATGCTCGCGCGCAATGAAGGCACGCACGCGCCCGCTCAGATTGTCCAGGCCGCGGGCGAGCACGCCGACCTCGTCATCGGGGAAGTCCCCGGCGAACCCCACCGGCAACCTGTCCGGCGCCATGCCATCGACCAGCGCCGCCAGCTTCGACAAGGGACGCGTGGTACGTCGAGCCAGCCATGCGCCAGCCAGGAGGGCGATCATCACCACGGCCAGACCGGACCAGGCCAGCAGCGCCAGAATCTGGCTGCGCATCGGCCGCACCACCAGCTGCTGGCTGACCTCGGCGACCAGCCACCCCGGCGTACCTGCCCCGTCCGGCGTCACCGTCCGCAGGTGATAGTGCCGCCCCTGCGCACCGGCCATCTCGCGGCGCCACGGCTCGGCATCGAAGGCGGCCTTGAGATCGGACGGAAACGTGGCAGGGCTGTCGTGGATCGTCATGAAGGCGTTGCGCGGCGGCGACCACGTCCCACGGGTGGCCCGCTGATCCAACTGCAGCTGCGCTTCCTGCTCAAGCATCGCATCGAAGAAGCGATCCTCCACGCTGTACACGAATACCGCCACGTACAGGCCGAACAGGCCGGCCACCGCCAGCGCGAACACCGCGAAGGCCAGCATCAACCGGTTGCGCAGGCGATGCCCCCGTGCCGTCATGCATCGGCCTCCAGCTTGAAGCCGACATCGTGCACGGTCCTGAGCATCGCCCGCTTGAACGGTTTGTCCAACGCCTGGCGCAGCAGGTAAAGATGCGAGCGCAGCGGATCCGACGGCGGCGCCTCATCGCCCCAGAGACGCCGGATCAACTCGCTGCGGGTCACCGTGCGCGGCCAGGCTTCGGCGAGCAGCACCAGCAGCCGATAGGCGGTCTGCGGCAACTCGATCGCCTGCTCACCGCGGCACACGGCGCCGCTACGGCGGTCGATGCCGAGGGATCCGATACGCAGCACATGCCCGTCGCGTCGGCCGTGTCGATGGGCCAATGCCAGGCATCGCGCCAGCAGTTCCTCGCCTGCGAACGGTTTGACCAGGTAATCATCGGCACCGGCCTGGAAGCCGATCAGCTTGTCGGCCAGCGTGTCGCGCGCGGTCAGCATCAGGATCGGGATGTGACGGTCGGCCTGCTCACGCAGATGGCTGCACACGCGCAGGCCATCCATGCCCGGGAGGGTGAGGTCCAGCACCAGCACATCCGGCGGCGCTTCTAGCGCCATCTGCAGGCCGCTGCGGCCATCGGCGGCGAAGGCCACGCGATGGCCGCGGGCCTCCAGCAGCGTGGCCATGCCGGCGCGCAGCGCCGGGTTGTCCTCGATCACCAGGATGTGCAGGCCATCGTCCATGGGTCAGCCTTCGATCGTGTCCTTGAGCTGCTTAGCTTCGGCCATGTCCGGGTGGGTTTCCAGCAGTTTGCCGAGTACCGTGCGCGCCTGGGCCACCTCGCCCAGCCGCCAATGCGCCTGTGCGATGCCGAGCGGCAGCTGCGGTTCGCTCATGTACGGGGCCGCCAGCTGCATGATCGACAGCGCGTCACGTACCGCCGCATCGTCCTGCGCGGCCTGCAGCTGGTAGTAGCCGAGCACGCCGATCAGCTGATCGTGATAGCCCGTACGATTGCTGGCCAGCTCGCGCTTGACCGCCTCCCCTTCACCGGCCAGCAGGCGCTGCACCAACGCCATGCTGGCCTCATCGCGCCACGGCGTGCGCGCGATCGGCGTGCGGCCGGTGGCCCGCACGATCGCCTCGGCGACCGCCGGTGTCGAATACGGGTTCTGCCCGGTGATCAGGCGTCCGTCCACCACCAGTCTGGGCATCATCAGCGGCGCCTGTTCCCAGCGCGCGCCGCGCTCGCGCAGGGCCGTCTCCAGCAGGAACGGGAACTCCTTCGCCCAGCGCTTGCCGAACACGCCCTCCTCTGCGTTGGTGAAGCCGGTCATGCGCCGCCCGGCGACCAGCAGCGCTCCGTCTGCCAGCCGCACGTCCACCAGCGCAGCCGGGCCGTGACAGACCGCCGCGACCACCGCGCCGCGATCGTACATCGTGCCCAGCAGACCGCGCAGTGCGGCATCGGCGGGCAGATCGAACATCGCCCCCTTGCCCCCGACCACGTAGACGGCCGCATAGTCGGCCGCCCGGAGGGTGGCGGTGGCGCGGGTGTCGGCCAGCAACGCGGCCGCGGCCGGATCGGCGAGGACCCGGGCATTGAAGGGCTCCTTGGCATCGAACTTGTCGGCCTCCACCGGCCCGCCGCGTGGGCTGGCCACCTGCACGGCCAGGCCGTTGTCGCGGAAGATGAGATAGGCCTGGGCGAATTCGTCCATCTCGAACCCGGGGCGGGTCTTACCTTTGTCGCGGCCCTCGCCGCTGACCACGATGAGCACCGTCTCGGCCGCTGCCGGGCCGGCGTGGAGCGAGGGAACGGCCAGCAACAAGGCCAGCACAGCACCGGTACGGCGCAACAGGGACAGCATCATGGGCGGCACTCCTTGGGAAAGTGATCCCAGCCTGCGCGCCGGATGTGAATCAGATTTCAAGCCCGCCTGGGCGTGCACACAGCTGAACGACCCGGCGGCCGAGTGCCGTGTCGATGGCTCCATCGGCCCGAAGATGCGAAAATCCCTCCCCCTCCAGGGCAGGCCCCGCGCCAGCCGATTCCCGAGATACCGTGAAGACCCCCCAAGGCTTGCAGGCGCTGATCGACGACGGCGTGATCGATGAAGTGCTCCGCCCGCTCAAGAGCGGCAAGGAAGCAGCGGTATACGTGGTCCGCAGCGGCGACGATGTGCGCTGCGCGAAGGTCTACAAAGACATGGCGCAGCGCAGCTTCCAGCAGCGCGTGCAGTACCAGGAAGGCCGCAAGGTCCGTGGCAGCCGCGAAGCGCGCGCCGTGGGCAAGGCCAGCAACTACGGCCGCAAGCAGCAGGAAGCGGCCTGGAAAAACACCGAAGTCGATGCGCTGTACCAGCTGCGCGATGCCGGCGTGCGCGTACCCGAGCCGTATGGCTACTTCCACGGCGTGCTGGTGATGGAGCTGGTCACCGATGCCGAGGGTTATTCCGCCGCGCGTCTGGGTGAGGTTGAACTGAGCCCGGAGCAGGCACGCCAGTTCCACCAGATCCTGGTCCGCCAGGTGGTGCGCATGCTGTGCTGCGGCCTGATCCACGGCGATCTGTCGCCGTACAACGTGCTGGTTGGCCCGGAAGGCCCGGTGGTGATCGATTTCCCGCAGGTGGTCAGTGCGGCGGGCAACAATGCCGCGCGCACGATGCTGCTGCGCGACGTCAACAACCTCACCGCGTACCTGGGCCGTTGGGCGCCGGAGCTGCTGGAGACCTGGTACGGCGAGGAGATGTGGGCGCTGTTCGAGGCTGGCGATCTGCTACCGGACAGCGTGCTGACCGGTGAATTCGAGCAGGATGAAAGCAGCATCGATCTGGATGGCGTACGCCATGCCATCAACGATGCGCGCGAAGAAGCGCTGATCCGCCAGCAGGGTCGCGAAGCCGCCGAAGAAAACGACGACTGAGCGGGGCGCGCCGCTGCGTCGGGCGGCCGGATCGGCATGAGAAAAGCCCCGCCGATGCGGGGCTTTTCTGTATTCCTCAGCGTACAGGTGTCGTCATGCTGCCTGCAGTGTCGCCGGGCGACGCAGGCTTGCCGCGCTGTTGTCCAGCTTGAACACCGCCACCGATTCGGTCAGTGCATACGCCTGTTCTTCCAGCGCGCGGCTGGCGGCGGTGGCTTCTTCCACCAGCGCAGCGTTCTGCTGGGTCACCTGGTCCATCTGCACGACCACCTGGTTGACCTGCTCGATGCCGGCGGCCTGTTCCTTGGTCGCGGCGGCAATGTCGCTCATCAGCTGATTGGTGCGCGAGCTGGCCTGGGTCAGGCGGGCGATCGCCGCTTCGGACTGCACGGTGACGCTCAGCCCGGTCTTGACCTTGCTGCTGGACTCATCGATCAGGTCTTTGATCTCCTTGGCCGCCGTGCCGGCGCGCTGCGCCAGCGTGCGTACCTCGGTCGCCACGACCGCGAAGCCGCGTCCGTTCTCACCGGCACGGGCCGCTTCAACGGCCGCGTTCAGGGCAAGGATGTTGGTCTGGAAGGCGATGCCGTCGATCACCGAGGAAATCTCGGCGATACGCGCCGAGGACTGGTCGATCTCGCTCATCACCGCGGCCATCTGCGCGATCGCCTGCTCGGTCGCCTTGACCGCCGCACCCGCCGCATGGGCTTCATGGTCGGCCTGGTTGGCCAGCTCGGCGTTCTGCCGGACCGTGGAGGTCAGCTCCTCCATCGAGGCCGCCGCTTCTTCCAGGTTGGCTGCCTGCTGCTCGGTCCGGCGCGACAGGTCATGGTGGCCGGCCGCCAGTTCCTGCGCGGCATCGTTGATGCTGCCGGCCGCGCCCTGGATCTGCTGCACGATACCGGTCAGCTGCACCGCGGTGACATTGGCATCGTCGCGCATCTGCGCGAACACACCTTCGTAGTGGCCATCCATCCGCGAGGTCAGATCGCCGGTGGAGATCGCGCGCAGCACCTGCGACAGGTCGGCGATGCTGGCCTGCGAGCTGGCCATCATCCCGTTGAGCTGGGCGACCATCGCGCGGAACTGGAACTGGAACGCCGGCGCATCGCCGCGCACGGAGAAGTCGCCGGCACGGGCAGCCGAGGCCAGTGTCTCGATCTGCTGGTTGATCGCCATCAGGCTGGCCTTGACGGTGGCCATGGTGGTGGTCAGCACGGCCTTCTCGCCCGGGTAGCTGTCCAGATCACGGCTCAGGTCGCCGATGGCGTAGCGCTGCATCACCTCGACCATGTGGAACTCGACGGCCACGTGCGAACCGACCAGCTCGTTGGTGGCGCGGATCATCCGACCGAAGTCGCCCGGGAAGGCCGTTTCGTCCATGCGATGGCTGATGGCACCGGCCTCATGCTGGCGGGCCATGTCCAGCTGCGCGGTGATCGCGCCCTGGACGCTCTGGCGAACGGTGGCCATTGCGTTGCCGAGCTGGGTGATCTCATCGCGGCCGCCCAGATGGACGTCATGGGCCAGATCACCCCTGGCCATCCGGGTGGCCAGGCCGACGGCGCGCGCCAGCGGACCGGTCAGGCTGCGCCCGATCAGCACGGAGGCGGCGATGCCGACCACCAGCGCGATCGCGCCCAGCACCAGCAGCTGCAGCAGGGTCCGCTCGCCCAACCGGATCGCTTCGGCAGCGGCCTGGCGGCTTTCCTTTTCCTCGTAGACCACGCCATCGCTGAGCGCCTGGTTCCAGCCATTGGCAGCGGCCTGCACGGCGCCCAGGGTGAGGGCCGTGGCAGCGGCAACATCGCCCTGCTGCAGCTGTTCGCTCATCTGCTTGTTGAGCGGACGCGCCACCGCGCGGGCGGCCGCGATGGCGTCACCGACGGCCTTGTCTTCCGGCTGCGCGGGCAAGGCCTGGTAGGCGGCCCAGCTGGCTTCATAGCGCGCGACCAGCGCGGCGATGCGCGCCTCATCCTCGGCCAGACCGTCGCCCTGGCGGAGCAGCATCTCCCGGCGCACGACCATCATCTGGTTGTTGGCATCGAGCATGTCCGAGAGCAGCCGCACCTTGGCCACGTTGACTTCGACCACCTGCTGCATCGCGCGCTTCTGTACCGCGCTACCGGTGGCGCCGGTGGCGACGACGGCTGCGACCAGCAGCAACAACAGGCCAAAGCCCATACCTAGACGCCAGACAACGCTGACGTTCCGCAAAGATTCCATGAGACATCCGAAAAACGTGGGGGGTGGGCTGGTATCGGCGTCAGACCCAGCGCCTTGACCGACGGCCGTGAGCCCGCTGTGAATGGATTCACATAACCTCGGCGTTGCTCCCGCGTCGCCGCTCAGCCCCCCGTCAGGGTTTTCACGGCAAGTGCGCACGCCCGGCAGGCATGGTGGAAACACGTTCCCGCTGGAGTTGCCGATGTCCCTTCGCCTGCACCGTATCGCCCGCCTCACCGCGCTCGCCCTCGCCCTGGGGGTCTGCTCCGGTTGGGCGGTCGCACAGACGGCACCCGCGCCCGCCGCGATCCCGGACGCCGACGCGACGCCGCTGGCGACCGGGCCACGCTCGGATCTGCATGCGCAGGTGCTGCTGGACCGCGCGCACTTCTCCCCCGGCCAGATCGATGGGGAGCGCGGCTCCAACCAGAAGCGCGCCGTGTCCGGCTTCCAGGCCGCCCGCGGGCTGAAGGTCAGTGGGGACCTGGACGATGCCACCTGGCAGGCGCTGCAGCCCGATGCCGCCCCGCCGCTGGTGCGCTACACGCTCACCGCGGAAGACGTGGCCGGTCCGTTCCAGCCGGTGCCCAAGGGTCCGGCCGCGCAGGCCAAGCTGAAAACCCTGGGCTTCGGTTCGATCGAAGAAGCGCTGGGCGAACGCTTCCACGCCTCCCCCGAGCTGTTGAAGACGCTCAATCCCGGCGTCGACCTGGGCAAGGCCGGCAGCGTGATCCAGGTGCCCAACATCGCGGCCGCCCCGCTGCCGAAGGCCAGCAAGCTGGTGATCGACAAATCCGACTCCACGCTGCGGCTGTTCGATACGGACGGCAAGGTCTACGCGCAGTTCCCGGTGTCCTCGGGCAGCAAGCATGACCCGCTGCCGATCGGGAAATGGAAGATCCTCGGCATCTCCCGCGATCCCACCTTCCACTACAACCCCAAACTGTTCTGGGATGCCAAGGCGGGCGACAGCAAGGCGGTCCTGCCGCCGGGCCCGAACAATCCGGTCGGCGTGGTGTGGATCGACATCTCCAAGCCCCACTACGGCCTGCACGGCACGCCCGAACCCGGCCATGTCGGCAAGACCGAATCGCACGGCTGTGTGCGCATGACCAACTGGGATGCGCTGCAGGTCGCCGCCGCGGTCGATGCCTCGGTACCGGTCGTGATGCAGGAGTAAGCCATGAAGACCTTTCGACTGCTGGCCGTGGGACTGGTGATCGGCGTGGTCGGTTACTGGCTGCTGGGGCCGGGCCCCTCATCCCGGCTCGGCGCCGCCGAACCGGCCAAGGTGGGCTCGGCCACGAGTTCGGCCCGTGCTGCGCTTGATGCCCCGCCGCCTACGCCGGCCACGACGCCGGTGCCCACCGGCACCTCAGCCACACCGCCCGCGCCGGACGCGGGAAGTGCCGCACCCGCACCGGCGAGCGCGGCCGGAGCGCTGCTGCTGCCCGTGGAGGGCATCGGTGCGGATCAGCTGCAGGACACCTTCACCGATGCGCGCAGCGAAGGCCGCGTGCATGATGCGATCGACATCCTGGCGCCAAACGGGACGCCGGTGCTGGCCGTCGCAGACGGGACGGTGGAGAAACTGTTCGACAGCGTGCGGGGCGGACTGACGGTGTACCAGTTCGAACCAAGCGGCCGTTACTGTTACTACTACGCGCATCTGGACCGCTATGCCGATGGGCTGGCCGAGAAGAAGACGATCAAGCGCGGTGAGGTGATCGGCTATGTCGGCAGCACCGGCAATGCGAGTCCCGAGGCGCCCCACCTGCATTTCGAAATCCATGTACTGGGTCCGGAAAAGCAGTGGTGGAAAGGTGAATCAATCAATCCGTATCCCGTGTTGAAGGGGCAGCAGGCCCTTTGATCAACGCGCACCGGGGGGAGCGTCCCGGATCGCCCGCGCCAGTTGCCAGGCGCGCCCGCGCAGTGCATCCAGGCGCTCATTGAGTTCACCCGCGTCTGCGCGCCACTGGAAGTGGCCGTTGCTGTAATCCATGCCCAACGCAACATCATTGAACGACCCCATGCCGCCATAGGCGCGCAGCACGCTCTCCGGCGCGCCTGGATCGCCCTGCTCAAGCTGGGTGATTACCCGCTGCATCCAGTCGGCCCAGTGGGTTTCCCCGTCGCCGCGCAACAGCGCTTCAAGCTCGGACACCACCGCATGCAACGCGCGGTCCGCGCTGCTCATGCCGGTGGCCACGTGATCTTCAGACACCCTGTCGCCCCTGCTGATTGGTGAGGCTGCACAGCATGCCATGGCCCCGCGCTGGCGGACGTGGTCACGCCGGTCCGATGGGCGCGGGCAACCAGTAAAACTACTGGCGCGAATGCGGGAAATTGCCGTTGCCCCGGGCATCGACGCGGCGGACACTGCGTGCTGAAGGCATGCCCCCCTCCCCCTGCGGTCTTGGAGACAACTGTGATGATGCTCGCGCACCGCGTTGCCCTGCTCCTTCTCTGCGGCGCTGTCGCCGCAAGTGCCGCCGCGGCGCAGGACCTGCCCGCCACCGCGCCGGATCGTTTCGCGATGCTGGACCGCAATGGCGACGGCAAGGTCAGTCGCGATGAGTACGACGGAGATGCTTTCTTCCGACTGGTCGATGCGGATCACAATTACCGGGTGAGCGTGGAGGAAGTGCAGGCGGTACTCGGCCCGCAGCGTGACGGCGAGTTCTCGGCGGCCGAATGGGTCCGCATCGCCGACCTCAACGGCGACGGCGAATTGAGTGCCGAAGAGATGCGTCGCTCATCGGAGATGCGCTTCCAGAACCTGGATGCCAACCACGATGAGAATCTGGAACTGTCGGAACTGCAGATGGGCATCGGCCGGCGCTGACCCGGGCTTGGCAACGAAAAAGCCCCGCTTGCGCGGGGCTTTTCTTTACGCCTTACACCGTTACGCCATACCGGGCATGGCCCGGCACTACGCGCCTGATCAGGCGAACGGATCCTGCAGGACCATGGTGTGGTCGCGGTCCGGGCCGGTGGAGACGATGCTGACCGGGCAACCGGCCAGCTCTTCCAGCGCGCGCAGGTAAGCGCGGGCGGCCGGCGGCAGGTCGTCCCAGTTGGTGATGCCGTGGGTGTTCTCGGTCCAGCCCGGGAACTCCAGGTACACCGGCGTGCATTCTTCCCAGCCCTGCGCGTCCAGCGGGGCGTATTCGGTACGCTTGCCGCGGTATTCGTAGGCGATGCAGACCTTCAGCTTTTCCATGCCGTCGAGCACGTCCAGCTTGGTGATGCACAGGCCGCTGATGCCGTTGATGGCGACGGCGCGCTTGAGCGCGACGATGTCCATCCAGCCGCAACGACGCGGGCGGCCGGTCGAGGCGCCGTACTCGGCACCGCGGTCGCGGATACCCTGGCCGACTTCATCGTCCAGCTCGGTCGGGAACGGACCACCGCCGACGCGGGTCGCGTAGGCCTTGGCGATACCCAGCACGTAATCGATCGCGTCCGCGCCGACGCCGGCACCGGCCAGCGCGCCGCCAACGGTGGTGTTGGAGCTGGTGACGTACGGGTAGGTGCCGTGGTCGATGTCCAGCAGGGCGCCCTGGGCGCCTTCGAACAGCACGCGCTTACCCTGCTTGCGCAGGTCGTGCAGGATGCCGGCAACGTCGGACTTCATCGGCTCGACGTATTCGCCGAAGGCCAGCGCTTCGTCGTAGGTCTTCTGGAAGTCGACCGCGTCGGTCTTGAGGTAATTGGTCAGCACGAAGTTGTGGTAATCCAGCGCGGTACGCAGGAGTTCTTCCAGCTGGGCCGGGTAATGCAGGTCGGCGATGCGGATGCCGCGACGCGCCACCTTGTCTTCATACGCCGGGCCGATGCCACGGCCGGTGGTGCCGATCGCCTTGCCGCCGGCAGCGCGTTCGCGCGCCTGGTCCAGGGCGATGTGGTACGGCATGATGAGCGGCGCGGCCGGAGAGATCTTCAGGCGCGAACGCACTTCCACGCCGGAGGTTTCCAGCTCGGCGATTTCCTTCTGCAGCGCAGCCGGGGAGATCACCACGCCGTTGCCGATCAGGCACAGCGCGTCTTCACGCAGGATGCCCGACGGAATCAGGTGCAGGACGGTCTTCTTGCCATTGATGACCAGCGTGTGGCCGGCATTGTGGCCGCCCTGGAAGCGCACGACAGCGCCGATTTCCTCGGTGAGCAGATCGACGATCTTGCCCTTGCCTTCATCGCCCCACTGGGCACCCAACACGACAACTGACTGACCCATGACGGGTAACTCCTGGTTTTTGTGCGGCCATCGGGGCCGCGGGTTTGGGACCATGCCGGGGTGGCCGATCAGCGCGGGGTGGCGGGCTCCAGCGGGGAGCGCGCCGACGCTGGGGTACCCAGACACGGAAAAAGCCGGACGAGTGACTCTGAAACAGAGTGCCCGTCCGGCTTTTGTGCATTATCCGGGTTTCCGGTGGCTGCTGCCACCCCGGCGGCCGGTGGACTTCACCGGCCGGTCAGGACCGCCGCGGGATGGAGCCGGCCAACGGCCGGTTCCAAGGCGGTAGTGCCGGCCGCTGGCCGGTTCCAGAGCTTTCGGTAGTGCCGGCCGCTGGCCGGCTCGCGGGATGGCCTGGAGCCGGCCAGCGGCCGGCACTACCAACGAGCGCATGGCGGGAACCCGCTCAGTGCTTCAACCACCACAGGGTGGTCAGCCCGGCCAGCAGGATCACCCCGCCCCAGGTGCGCAGGGCACTGCTGCGCAGCATCAGCAGCTGCTCGGCCATGCGCTTCCAGGCCAACGGGGCGGCGAACAGGAACAGGCCTTCGAGCACGGCGACCAGGCACAGGGCCGAGAACAGATCTTTCATGACATCTCCACAAACAAAACGGGGACCCGGTCTGCACCGGGTCCCCGTGGATGACTACCGCCTGCGGCCTCAGCGATCGCTCTTGAGGTACTGCAGGAACGGGTCGTTCTTGTCGAGCACGATCACGCCGTTGCCGTCGGTCATGGAGCCACGGTAGGCCTCCAGGCTGCGGTAGAAGGCGTAGAACGACGGGTCGGCCGAGCCGGCCTTGCCGTAGATGCGGGCGGCATCGGCATCGCCGGCACCGCGCAGCTGCTGGGCGTCGCGCTCGGCTTCGGCCACGATCACGGTGCTCTCGCGGTCGGCCTGGGCACGGATGGTCAGCGACTGCTCTTCACCCTCGGCGCGCAGCTTGGCCGCTTCCTGCTTACGCTGGGCGCGCATGCGCTCGTACACATCGTTGATCACCTGGCTGTCGGTCGGCAGGTCGATCTGCTTGATGCGCAGGTCGATGATCTGCATGCCCAGCGCCTTGACCGACTCGTTGATGCCGGTCAGCTGGTTGGCGATCAGTTCGCTGCGATCCCCGGACACCAGCTGCTGCAACGAACGCGAGTTGATCTGGTTGCGCAGGGAGTCGGTGATGATCGGGGCCAGGCGGGCATTGGCCACGCGGGCATCGCCGCCGGTCGCACGGAAGTACGCGCGCACGTCGGAGATGTAACCGATGGCGAAGAAGTCGACGCTGACGTCCTTCTGCTCGGCGGTGAAGTAACGGGCCGGGGCGGTGTCGAGCACCTGGAAACGGCGATCGAACACGCGCACCGTTTCCACCAGCGGCACCTTGAAGTGCAGGCCCGGCTTGATGTCCGCACGGACCACCTTGCCCAGGTTCAGCACCATCGCGGTCTGGTCCTCACGGACCACGTAGACCGAACCCAGCAGGCCGAGCAGGACCGCTACGGCCAGACCAATCCACAGTGAACTTCTCATCGGCTGCCCTCCTCACGACCGGTCGGGCGCGTCGTCGGACGCTCCGCATTGCGAACGCCATCCACGGCCGTGCTGGCAGGCAGCGACGGCAGCATGACTTCCGGGGTCACCGCCGGAGCGGCATTGGTGCTGGTGCGGTTGTCGCCCGGCATCGGCACGTAGATCAGCTGGCGGCCATCGCCACCGATGATCTTGCGGTTCTCCGAGAGCACCTTCTGCACCGTTTCCAGCCACAGGCGCTTGCGCGTGACCTCCGGGGCGTCCTTGTACTGGACCTGCAGCAGGCTGAAGCGCTCGGCATCACCCTCCGCCTTGGCGACCACGGCCTGCTTGTAGCCTTCAGCGGTGGTCCGGGCCCGTGAGGCCTGGCCGCGCGCTTCCGGAACCACCTTGGCCGCGTAGGCCTGGGCTTCGTTGATCAGACGCTCCTTGACCTGCTGGGCACCGTTGACCTCATCGAAGGCCGGCTTGACCTCCTCGGGCGGGCGGGCATCGGGCAGGGTCAGGCCGGTCACGGACAGACCGGTGCGGTAGCTGCCGAGCGAGGCCTGCAGGCGCTCTTCGGCGGCCACGGCCAGCGGGCCACGGTTGTTGAGCACGTTGTTGAGGTCGGCACGACCGACCTGCTCACGCACCGCGCTCTGCGCGGTCTGTTCCAGCACCTGGTCGGCATCGACCGAGCCGAACAGGTACAGGCGCGGATCGTCGATGCGGTACTGGACGTTGAGCGAGACGTTGACGATGTTCTCGTCGCGGGTCAGGACCGGCACCTGGCTGCTGAACGTCTTGATCTCGGTGGCATTGACCTTGGTCACCGATTCCAGCGGCCACGGCAGCTTGAAGTTCGGGCCAGGCTGCAGGATGCGATGGAACTGACCGAAGCGCAGCACGACGCCGCGTTGCTGTTCGCCGATCAGCTGGAAGCTGGAGAACAGCAGCAGCAACACCGCAGCCACTGCGACCCACCGCAGGATGCCGCCATCGAACAGGTCTTTCAGCGGACCGGGCAAACCGCCCCAACCGCCGCCATTGCCGCCACCGCGAGGACCGAACGGCCCACGTCGATTCTCGTCGGGGCCTTGTCCGCCCTTGTTGCCGCCGGGTGTATTCCAGGCCATGCACGCTCCATCAAGGTAAGGTTGCCTGCGGGCCACTCCCGCACCGTCAACCGTTAAAACGTTAAATCGCTGTCGATTCTACTAGATGGGGCAGATCGACAGGATTGGAAGGGGGCACGCATCTCGGGGAACGATTCATAACCGCCTCCGCGACCGTCCGTGAGGGTCCCCGCGCGCCGGAGCAGCGGGTAAGGTGGTGTTTTCCCCCGTCAGGCATCTTCATGGCAATTCCCGACCGGTTCAACGCTTTCCGCATCCACCAGGACGATACCGGCTACCACGCCGGGCTGGAACCGATCGGCCTGGACCAGCTCAACCCCGGCGAGGTGGTCCTCCGCGCGCACTGGTCCTCGGTCAACTATAAAGATGCGTTGGCCGGCACCGGCAAGGGCAAGATCCTGCGACGCTTCCCGCTGGTCGGTGGTATCGACGTGGCCGGCACGGTGGTCGCTTCGACCGACCCGGCCTACCGCGAAGGCGATGCGGTACTGGCCACCGGCTGCGGGCTGAGCGAGACCCGCGATGGCGGCTACAGCCCGTATGTGCGCCTGGCCGCCAGCGCGGTGATCCCGCAGCCGACGGGACTCACCCCGCGTGAGGCGATGATTGTGGGCACGGCCGGCTTCACCGCTGCGCTGGCCCTGGTGCGGATGCTGGACAACCGGCAGACCCCCGCCCACGGACCGCTGGCCGTGACCGGGGCGACCGGCGGGGTCGGCTCGCTGGCGGTGGACATCTTCACCCGGGCGGGTTTCGAGGTGCACGCGATCAGCGGCAAGGCCGACCAGGCCGACTACCTGCGTGGACTGGGTGCCCGCGAGGTCCTGCCGCGGGATGTGCTGGCGACCGCCCGGCCGATGGAATCGGCGCGCTTCGGCGGCGGCCTGGACAACGCCGGCGGCGCGATGCTGACCAGCCTGCTGGCCCAGACCGTGCCCTACGGCTCGGTTGTCAGTGCCGGCCTGGCCGCGGGTCCGGCGCTGGACATGACGGTCATGCCCTTCATCATCCGCGGCGTGTCGCTGATCGGTGTGTCGTCCTCCAGCGCACCGCGTGATCTGCGCGAAGCGGTCTGGGCGAAGCTTGGCGGCGCCTGGAAACCGGCGCATCTGGAGACGATCTGCACGGGCGAAGTCGGGCTGGATGGCCTGCCGGCGGCGTTCGATACCCTGCTCGCGGGCGGCCACCACGGCCGCACGGTGGTACGAATCGACTGAGCGTGGCAGCCGGGCGACGGACGGCACGTCGGGCGCTTCACGACGGTGCGAGGCCCGCACTACACTGCGGGCATCACACGGGGAACACCATGGCACGCATTCTGATCGTCGACGATTCACCGTCGCAGCTGTTGGGGATACAGCGGATCGTCGAAAAACTCGGTCACCAGATCCTGACCGCCACCGATGGCGCCGCCGGGGTCGAAACGGCCAAGGCCGAACTGCCCGATCTGGTGCTGATGGACGTGGTGATGCCCAACCTCAATGGTTTCCAGGCGACCCGCACGCTGGCGCGCGACGCCTCGACCAAGCACATTCCGGTGATCCTGGTGACCACCAAGGACCAGGACACCGACCGCATGTGGGGCATGCGTCAGGGCGCCAAGGCCTATATCACCAAGCCGTTTTCGGAAGACGAACTGTCCGAGGTGCTGGAGCGCGTTTTCAGCCACCAGGAACCGCCGACGGCGTGATGCCGATGGCGGCGGTTGGTACGCCGCTGCATCGGCGCACCGCCTGCCTCACACCTTCTCGCCGAACGCCTTGGCCAGCGCCTTGTAGGCCTTCTTCTGCGCTTCGTCGGTCGGCGCCGGCGCAATGATCTCCAGCTCCACGATCTGATCGCCATCCGGGTTGCCCGGCAGGCCGCGGCCACGCAGGCGCAGCTTGCGGCCGGCATCGGACTCGGCCGGCACCTTCAGCTCCACCGCACCGCCCAGGGTCGGCACGCTGATGCTGGTCCCCAGCGCGGCCTGCCACGGGGTCACCTGCAGGGTGTACAGAATGTTGCGGCCATCCACCTCGAACTGCGGGTGCTCGGCGTATTCCACTTCCAGCAGCAGGTTGCCGCCACCGGTGCCCTGCCCGGTCAGGCGGATCACCTGGCCCGGGCGGATGCCCTTGGGCACGCGCACATCCAGCTGCTTGCCGCCCACGTTGATGCGCAGGCTGTCGCCCTGATAGGCCGCTTCCAACGGCACCGACAGCTTGGCGCGGGTATCGCGGGTCGGCTGCGGCCCCTGGCTGGCGCCGCCGAAGCCACTGGCGCGACCACCGCCACCGCCGCGCTGGCGCGCGAACAGGCTCTCGAAGAAATCGCTGAAGCCGCCGCCACCGGCGCCGCCCCCGAACACCTCTTCGAAGTCATAGCCCTGGCCACCGCCATAGTTCGGCGGGGTATGGAACTCCTCGCCGGGCCGGTAGCCCTGCGCCTTGAGCTGGTCATAGGCCGCGCGCTTCTGCGGATCGCGCAGCGCCTCGTAAGCCTCGTTGACCGCCTTGAATTTGTCCTCGGCCCCGGCTTCCTTGCTCACATCCGGGTGGTACTTGCGCGCCAGCCGGCGGTAAGCAGTCTTGATCTCAGCATCGCCCGCGGTGGGTTCCACCCCGAGCGTGGCGTAGTAATCCTTGAATTCCATCCAAACACCTCGACTAAGTTCGGCCACCCGCGTGGGCGGGCGCCGTCCGCGCAATTCTAGCCGCTGCGGACCGGCCCACCGTGACGCCGGGCGCGAATGATCCTGCGCAATGCGGCGGACATCCCAGCCGGCTACGCTGCCCCGGTAGCCCGCCTCTCCCGCTCCAGATGGGTCTGCACGTCCGGTTTTCAACGTGTTGACATGGCCATCCCATGCCCCTCACTACCCTGCCTGTGTCCAAGGAGTCCGCATGACCATCCACGTTGGCGACCGCATTCCCGAAGTCACCCTCAAGCGCATCCGCGAGGGCATGGAGACCATCGACACCCATGCCCTGTTCGATTCGCGCAAGGCGGTGCTGTTCGGCGTGCCCGGCGCATTCACCCCGACCTGTTCGGCCCGGCACCTGCCCGGCTTCATCGAGCAGTTCCCCGAGTTCCGCCACCGCGGGATCGAAGTGTTCTGCATGGCGGTCAACGATCCGTTCGTGATGAAGGCCTGGGGCGAGAGCCAGCAGGTGCCCGACGGCCTGCAGCTGTTGTCCGACGGCAATGGCGAGTTCACCCGGGCCCTCGGCCTCGAGATGGATGCCAGCAGCTCCGGGATGGGCATCCGCTCGCGCCGCTTCGCGCTGTACGTCGAAGACGGTGTCGTGCGCGAAACCTTCATCGAGGAACCCGGAAAATTCGAGGTGTCTTCGGCCCAGTACGTGCTGGAGCATCTCCCCCGCTAGACCCACGCAACAGAGGAACCCGGCCAGCCATGTCAACGCCAGCCAAGAACACCCCCAACAACGCCCGCCCGCCGGGCATCAGCGACACCGCCACCCTGCGTGCCAAGGCCCGCAAGGACATCGAGGATGGCGCGATCACCGACAGCTACAGCGCCGACCGCAAGGCGGTGATCAAGCTGCTCAACGATGCGCTCGCCACCGAGTACGTCTGCGTGCTGCGCTACTACCGCCATTACTTCATGGCCAAGGGCATGCTCGCCGATTCGATCAAGGCCGAGTTCCTGGAGCACGCACAGCAGGAACAGGCGCACGCCGGCAAGCTGGCCGAACGCATCGTGCAGCTGGGCGGCGAGCCGGATCTGAACCCGGATACGCTCACCGCGCGCTCGCATGCCGAGTACAAGGAAGGCAGCGACCTGCGCGACATGGTCCGCGAGAACCTGATTGCCGAGCGCATCGCGATCGACAGCTACCGCGAGATGATCAACTTCGTCGGCGACAAGGACACCACGACCAAGCGCATCCTCGAAGAGATCCTCGCGCAGGAAGAAGAGCACGCCGACGAATTCGCCGATCTGCTGGACGGCTGGATCGGCGAGTAACGCCAGCCGCATGCCGACTCTTGGCCCTGTAGTGCCGGCCGCTGGCCGGCTCCTGACCCTGTAGTGCCGGCCGCTGGCCGGCTCCTGCAGCATCCGAACGGCGTGCAGTGCCGGCCAGCGGCCGGCACTACCGTTCATGGGGTGATGCCGGCCAGCGGCCGGCACTACCGTTCATGGTGTGATGCCGGCCAGCGGCCGGCACTACCGTTGATGGGGTGATGCCGGCCAGCGGCCGGCACCACCAGAATCTGCGGAGCGCAACGTCAGCGCAGGATCCGGAACCGCACCTGCGTCCACGCACCATCGGCGGCCAGCGCGGTCAGCGTGTGCTCACCCACCTCGTCGAAATCGCGCTGGAACAGCCGCGCGCCTTCAGTGCGGGCGATCCAGCGGTCATCCAGCAGCCAATCCACGGTCGTTTCATTGCCCAGTGCACGCAGTTGCAGGCGAACGCCGCGCTCGGCATTCGGCGCGCGTGCGAGGGTGGCGCGGTCGTTGAGCCCCTCGATATGCAGCGTCCCACCACTCTCTCGACCATCGTCGCTGCAGTCCGGGGACAACGCAGGCAACTGCGAGGCCTGACGCTGCGCGTGCGGCAACCACGGCGACAACAGCGCCGGCCAGCGCGCGATCTCACGTGACTCCGCCGCATGCGGTCGGCTGCACTCCGGCGACAGCCGCAGCCCCGTGCGCGCATCCACCTGGAACCGCTGCAGACCCGGCTGCCACAGCCGCGCCTCGCGCTCGGCGAAGGTCGGCGGCACCGCCCCATCGAGCACGAACGCCGGCATCCGCCGCTGGCACAGCGCGGGCGCCATCTGCTCGGCCAGACCACCGGTCGGCCAGCAGATATCGGCCTGCGCCACGCTCGCCGGCATCGGCGCCGCACGGGCATCGCCGGCCTGGCGCGGCAGACTGTCGACCACCTCGAACATCAGCGGCAACGCGGTCACCGCGCCGTACTGCCCGGGCAGCGGCGTGCCATCCGGGCGCCCCACCCACACACCTACCGTGTAATGGCGCGTCGTGCCGATCGCCCAGGCATCGCGGTAGCCGTAGCTGGTGCCGGTCTTCCAGGCCACACGTGGGCGGCCGGTGACATCGAAGGTGCCGGTGCCGTAGCCCGGGCGGGGATTGGACTCGAGCACCTCGCGGGTGATCCACGCCGCGCCGGGGGACATCAGGCGGCGCTCGATCACCGCATCCCCGGCGGTATAACGCACCCGCCCGGCGATACCGTTGCGGTTGAACGCGGCGAAGGTGCCGACCAGATCCTCCAGCCGCGCGCCGGTGCCGCCGAGAATCAGCGAGAGATTGGGCGCACTGCCGTGCGGAAAGCGCAGATTGATGCCCGCATGCGACAGGCGTGCCGCGAAGCGCGCCGAGCCGACGCGATCCAGCAGGTCCACCGCCGGCACATTGAGTGACAACCGCAGCGCCGTGGCGGCACTGACCGGCCCGTTGAAGGCCGCATCGAAGTTGCCCGGCCGATACCCGCCGAAGCTCTGCGGCGCATCCACCATCAGGCTTTCCGAATGGATCAGGCCATCATCCAGCGCCATGCCGTACAGGAACGGTTTCAGCGTTGAGCCCGGTGAGCGCCACGCCTGCACCATGTCCACATGGCCGAGCCGCTGTTTGTCGCCGAACGCCACCGAACCGACGTAGGCACGTGCCTCCAGTGTGCGGTTGTCCACCACCAGCAACGCCGCCGAGGTGCGCTCGGGCAGCTGTGAAAAGTAGGACGACACACGCTCTTCCAGCGTGCGCTGCAGGCCGATATCCAGCGTGCTCTCGATCCGCGCCGCCCGCGGCTGCGCCGAGCGCAGGCGCTGCGCCAACAACGCCGCATGCAGCGGGGGCTGCAGGGCGCGGGTGACCACCGGCTCGATGCGCGCATCGTCGACCTCCTCGCGTGACCACACACCGAGTGACACCATGCGTTCGAGCACCTTGTCACGCGCCCGCTGTGCCGCCTCCGGATGGCGGTCCGGACGCAACCGGCTGGGCGACTGCGGCAGCACCGCCAGCAACGCCGCCTCGGCATGCGACAACTGCGAGGCTGGCTTGCCCAGATAGGCCCAGCTCGCCGCCTCCACGCCTTCGATGGTGCCCCCATAGGGCGCACGTTCCAGATACAGCGCCAGGATCTGCGCCTTGCTCAGGTGCAGTTCCAGCTGCACCGCGCGCAGCAGCTGCTTGGCTTTGCCCCACGGCGTGCGCGTATGCGGATCGAGGATTCGCGCAACCTGCATGGTCAGCGTTGAACCACCGGAGACGATCCGCTGCTCGAACAGCCATTGCTTGCCCGCGCGCAGCAGGCCCCACGGGTTGATGCCGGGATGCCGCCAGAACCAGCGGTCTTCGTAGTTCAGCAGCGCCTGCAGATACAGCGGCGAGACGCTGTCGGCGGAGGCCGGGTAGCGCCACACCCCGTCCGCATCGGCGAACGCACGCAGCGGCGTGCCATCGCGCGCAACGACCAGGGTACTGGTGTCGCGTTGCCTGGGCAGCGGCGGCGGGAACGCGAGGTCCAGCACCAGCAGCAGTGTGAGCAGCGCCGCCGTTCCCCAGCGCAGGCAGGGCAGCACGTTGCGTCGCACGGATGCCCACGACCGTTTGGAAAAAAGAGACATCATGTCCATTCAGCAGGCGGGCCGTCATCGCGACGGCCCGCCCTGCGATCAGGGCTGCACCACGGTCAGCGAGGCCGGGAGGCTGCGCCCCACCCCGCGCAGGTCGGGACGGTACATGTCCTCCACCAGCGGCGGCGGCACGCGGTAGGTGCCCGGCGTGACCGCACGCACCAGATAGAACACCTTGGCAGTGCTGCCCCGCGAGAGTTTCAGCGCGGCCACATAGCGGTCATCGCGGAACTCCTCGTGCTTGATGTTGGCCGCATCGCCGCGGTCGTTGACGCTCAACCCGTCGACCACCACATCGGCCCACTGCTTGGCATCGCCCAGGTTGAAGTTCTCGATCTCCAGCCCGGCCGGGAGCAGATCGGTCAGCAGCGCATCGGGCATGTCCACGTTCGGGGTGACGCTGACCCGCACGATCAGGGCCTCGCCTTCCTTCAGCGGACGCGGCGTCCACGGCTTGCCATCAGTGGTGTACCAGCTGCGCTCCACGCCGAGCGTGCGGCTGTCCGGCTCCGGCGGGTTGCGCGGAATGCCGGCCACTTCCAGGCTGGCGAACATCGGCGGCTCCCCCTGCGGGGTGAAGCGCACGCCCTTGGCCAGCGCGGCGTAGTCGACGCTGCGGCCGAACATGCGGCGTGCCGAGATGCTCTCGCTCTCGCCCCCCACCACCAGTTCGCCCGAGACCAGCTTGGTCTGGTTGGCCGACAGCGCCTTGCCCATGCGCGCCAGCGCCACCTGCTCCTGGGTGCTCAGCCACATCCAGCCACTGTTGCGGCGGGCGTCCAGCGCGCGACCGAGATCGACCGCGCGTGCATCGTAGGCCGGCTTGGACAGCTTGCGTTCGTGCAGCAGCGCGATCATCAATGCGTCATCGCGCACCGCGCTGCCGTAATCGCCGAAGTAGGCCGGACGGTCGTCCGCGCTCTTGGCAAAGCCGGCGGCAATGGCCGCATCGCCGCGCTTGTGGTCGCCCTGCAGGGACAGCGCGATGCCCAGGTGCACCAGCGACAGGCCGGTCAGCGACTTGCTGCGTTCATTGTCGTACAGCGCGCGCAGGGTACCCAGCGGTGCACGGTTGACCCGGGCCAGCACGTAGCCCGAATACGCCTGGTTGGCGAACTTCAGGTTCTCGCGGCGGTCCTCGCCGTAGAACTGGTTGCCACCGGACAGCAGGTCTTCACTCAGGCGGTTCAGCGCTTTCTGCAGCACGTTGTCCGGTACGGCGAAGCCGGCGTCCTTGGCGTCGAGCAGGAACTCGGCGATATACGGCGTCAGCCACGGATTGATGTAGCCGTCGTCGCCCCACATCGAGAAGTTGCCGTTGGCGACCTGCATCGAGGCCAGGCGGCCGAAGGCACCTTCCATGCGCTCGCGGCGGGTCTTGGCATCCAGCCCGTCTGCACCCAGCATGGCCGAGGTCGCTTCATCCAGCATCAGCGCGGCATAGCCCTTGCTGGTGGTCTGCTCGGCGCAGCCATACGGATAGTTGAGCGCGCCATTCAAGGCACTGGCGAACGGAATCGGCGGCAGCGCGCTGACCAGCATGCGTGCGGTCACCGAGTCGTTCATCAGACCATCGGCCAGGCCGGCGTCCATCGTGACGGCGGCCAGCGGATCCAGCGTGCGGGTCTGTGCGCGCAGCACCTGCGGCCACGCCGCGCGCACCGGCAGGTCATAGCGGCGATCGACCTTGAAGCCGTTGCCGTCCACGCGCACGCGGACCTTGGCTACCGTGTAGCCCTCGCGCGCGGTCAGCGGGAAGCTCAGCGTGCTCTTGGCGTCGGCGTTGAGCTTGAGCGTGCGGCTGGCGTCGCCCAGGGTCAGCGGCCCGATGCCATCGACCTGCACCTTGAACTCGCCCGGCGTGCCGGTGAAGTTCTGCACATCCAGGGTGACCGTGCTGGTATCCCCGGGCGCCATCACGCGCGGCATGCTGGCTTCGGCCAGGATCGGCGCGCGCACCACGGTCTCCACATCGCGCTTGCCGTACTGGTCATCGGCGTACACCAGCGCCGAGACGCGCAGGGTGCCGTTGAAATCCGGCACCTTCAGCGCGATCCGCGCGATGCCCTTGGCATCGAGTTTCACCGGGCCGGAGAACAGGTCCACCGTCTGCACCCGCGCGGTCGGGCGCTTGGCCTGCGGCATCGCGGCCAGCGCCATGTCGCCACCGAACTTCAGCTTGCCGCTGCTGCCGTCGAAGCTTTCGATCACGCGGCTGTAGATGTCATACGCATCCACGCCCAGACGACGCTGCGCGAAGAAGTGCGCAGCGGCATCGGGCACCGGGAAGCGGGTGATGTTGAGGATGCCCACATCCACCGCCGAGACGGTCACATGTGCGACCTTGCCGGCCAGCTGCGGGGCGCTCACGGTGACCGGCAGCGTCTGCTCCGGGCGCATCTGCTTGGGGGCCACCAGGCCCACTGCGATCTGCCGCGCCTTGCGGTCCATCGGTACATGCACCACGCCGACCGCACGGGCCGGGGTGATCTTGCTCGGGGCACTGCCGCCACGGAACACCAGCGCCGTGATGTAGACGTCGTGACGTTCCCATTCGGCCGTGACCGGAATGTCGTAGGTGCTGCCCGGCTTGGCGTCGATATCCTGGACGTAGAGCATCTTGTCGCTCTCGACCATCAGCACGCCCTTGCCGGCATGCGGCGGGGTCACGGTGACGCGCACGGTATCGCCGGCTTTGTAGCCGGTCTTGTCCAGCGCCAGCTTGACCTTGTCCGGGCGTGCATCCAGGCCGCGGTTGTCGTCGTTCCAGCTCCAGCCGGCGTTGAACGGATAGCGGCTGGTCAGCCCGGTGGCCGGGTCGAACACGTCCAACCGGTACTCGCCCCACTCCACCGGGAAATCAACGCCGACCGCCGCACTGCCGGCATCAACGGTGCGGGTGTCCTTGTTCTCGAAGCGGCGGGTGAAGTCGTAATCCCAGCGGTTGTCGTTGAAGGTCCAGTGGTAATCGCGCAGCTCGCGCACCAGCGTGACCTTCAGGCCCTTGGCCGGCTGCGGCTTGCCTGCCGCGTCCACGCGCATCAGTTCGAAACGCGCATTGCTGTTGGCATCGGCGCCGTCCTTGGGATCGAACAGCGGGCGTACACCCACCAACGCCGTGGCCGGCCACATCACCCGCTTCAGGGTGCGGGTCACGGTGCGGCCACCGGTTTCATACACGCTGCCGGAGAGCACCACGGCGATCGGTGCGGTCGGCTTGACCTCGGCCGGCAGCTCCACGTCCTGGCGCAGTTTGCCGTCGGCCGGGAATTCGGTATCGATGACGTCGCGCGCCTCGCGCGGCAGCGCGGTGGTCGGGTCGCCGAAGAAGTAGCCCGGCAGCGACTCGACCGGCGACTGCTCGGCCGCTACGGCCAATCGCGCGGTGAAGCGGTTGCCATCGGCCGGCGCACCGTACAGATACGCCGCATCGGCCTGCAGCTTGAGCGGCTCGCCCGGCTTGAGCGTCTTCTGCGCGCTGTCCAGGTCCAGCTTCATGCGCTCGGGCAGGAACTCCTCGATCCGCAGGGTCATACCCTGGATCGCTTCCTTGCTGGCCGGGTTGGTGCGGAACTCCACCTGCCAGCGCCCGGTCGGGGCCTCGGCGGGGATCAGCTGCTCGAAGCTGAAGTAACCCTGCTCGCCCGGGGTCAGGCGGGTCTCGCGGAAGGTCTTGCCGTCCGGCTGCTTCAGGCGCAGGAAGACGGGCTGCGGCTTCACCGGCTTGCCGTCGTTGTCGCGCAGCAGTGCGGAAATGCGCACGGTCTCGCCGGGACGGTACAGGTCGCGGCCCGACCAGGTGAACACGTCGAACCAGGCGTTGTCGCGCCCGGCCACGGCGAACTCGCTCAGGTCCAGCGCGGGCTGGTTGAACGGCAGCATCGAGGTATCGCCGCCACTGCTGGCGATCAGCACATGGCTGGCATCCAACGTGTAATTGAGCAGCGCATTGCCGTTGCCGTCGGTTGCGCCCTTGAGCACCACCTCACCCTTGCCATCGAGGATGCGCAGCTCGATCTTCTTCAGCGACGCCCCGCTCTGCAGCGAGGCGGTGTGCACGAACAGCTTGTCCTTGTAGGCACGCGTATGCAGGCCGATGTCGCTGACGGTGAAGAAGGCGGTGTCGTACTCGCCTTCGAACGAACCGCTGCGCTTCATCACCGCGAAATACAGGCCGGGCTGCTGCAGCTCCTTGATGTCCTGGGTCGGCAGGTAGGTGAGCACGCGCTCGTTCTGCTTGCCGCCGATCACGAAGCGGTTGACGTACACCGGCTCGGCCAACTGCGACATCGGCGTCTTGTCGCCGTAGTCGCTGTCCAGCTCCCAGCTGCCGCGGCGCCCGCCGCGCTGGTACTGGCTGAAGAAGTTCGGCAGTTCCTTCTCGCGCACGCGCAGGAACTCCACGTCCACTTCCGGCACGTTGACCGAGACCACCGGCAGGCCGCGGCTGTCCTTGGCGGGCAGCACGCTGCCCTGCGAGGCGAACCCGGCCACCGGCTTGAGCTCGCCGGTGAAGACCTTCTGGCGCAGCTCCTTGCCGATCCGGCTGCCATCGGCGGCGAGCAGATCGGGCGAAACGATCAGCGAATATTCCTTGGCCGCCTCCACGAACGGATAGCGCAGGGTCTTGCCGTCATCGGACAGCGACCAGCTGCTGTCCTCGGTGCCGACCTTCTCGGCGAAGCGGACCAGTGCATCGAAATCCTGGGTGCCGACCAGCGGGCGCGAGAACTCCAGCGCCAGCGACAGGCCGTCGCTCTTCTGATCGGGGTAGGCCCGGACCAGGGTGAACTCGGTGACCGCCTCGGCCTTGGCCGTGATCGGCGCGCCGGACGGGGCTGGTAGCTGGCCGCTGTCGTTGCGCTTGCAGCCCCCGACGCCGATGGCCAGGCCGGCGACCAGCGCCAGGCCCGCGATTCCCTTCCAGCTCCACTGCCCGAACCGACTGCGGCTAGCCATGACGTCACTCCTTGAACAAGGCGGCCAGTATACGGGCCGTCCCCGTCCGTTCACGGGCGACCCCGGGCGATCCGGGCGTCATGGGTGACCGGCAGGGCCACCGCCAAGGGCAGCCGCCAAGAGCCATCGCTAAGGGCAGCCGACCAACGGTCGGCTCTACTCGGCGACGTAGAGGTCGACGTACTCGTGCACCGGCATCGCTTCCAGCGCGACCGGGTCCAGCGACGCCTCGATGATCCGGCGCTGCTGCACGGTCGGGAACACCCCGGCCAGGTGTCGGCGGAACTTGTCCTCCAGCAGCGGGATGCCCTCGGCCCGGCGCCGCGCGTGGCCCAGCGGATACTCGACCACGGCCTCCATCGTGCTGCCATCGGCGAACGTCACGTGCAGCGCGTTGGCGATGCTGCGCTTGTCCGGGTCCAGGTAGTCGGCCGTGAACTGCGGCTCTTCCACGCAGGTGATCGTCGCCCGCAGCGGATCGATGCGCGGATCGGCCGCCACGTCGTCCTCGTAGTCCTCGGCAACCAGCCGGCCGAAGATCAGGCCGATCGCCACCATGTACTGCACGCAGTGATCGCGGTCGGCCGGGTTATGCAGCGGGCCGGGTTTGTCGATGATGCGCAGGCAGGCCTGCTGGGTGCGCAGGGTGATCTGCGCGATGTCTTCGCTGCGTTTGCCGCTGGCGCGCATCTGCGCATGCACCTGCATCGCCGCTTCGACCGCCGTCTGGCCATGGAACTCGGCCGGATAGCTGATCTTGAACAGCACGTTCTCCATCACGTAGCTGCCGTACGGCCGCTGGAAGCGGAACGGCTGCCCGCCGAAGGAGACATCGTAGAAGCCCCAGGTCGGCGCGGTCAGCGCGCTGGGATAGCCCATCTCACCGGCCGCGGCCATCAGCGACAGGCGCACCGCACGGCTGGTGGCATCACCGGCCGCCCAGCTCTTGCGCGAGCCGGTGTTGGGCGCGTGCCGGTAGGTGCGCAGCGACTGCCCATCCACCCAGGCCAGCGACAGCGCATTAAGCATGCGCTCACGATCCAGACCAAGCAGGTGTGACACCACCGCGGTGGAGGCGACCTTGACCAGCACCACATGATCCAGCCCGACCCGGTTGAACGCATTCTCCAACGCCAGGCAACCCTGGATTTCATGCGCCTTGATCATCGCCTCCAGCACATCGCGCATGGTCAGTGGCGCCCGGCGCAGCGCCTCGGCATTGCGGCTGAGCCAGTCGGCGGTAGCCAGGATGCCGCCGAGGTTGTCGGAGGGATGCCCCCACTCCGCGGCCAGCCAGGTGTCGTTGAAATCCAGCCAGCGGATCATCGCGCCGATGTTGAAGGCGCCCTGCACCGGATCCAGCTCGAAGCGCGTCCCTGGCACCCGGGCGCCGTTGATCACCTGCATGCCGGGCACCAGCGGCCCGAGCAGCTTGCTGCAGGCCGGGAACGATAGCGCCGCCAACCCGCAGCCCAGCGTATCGATCAGGCAGTGCCGCGCGGTGGTGTACGCCAGCGGCGAGCTGACCGGGTAGTCGCGGACGTAATCGACGATGTCGGTCAGGACCGAGTCCCATGGCGGGCGCTGGTTGCTGTGGCTGTCATGACCGGACATCGCGATTCTCCTGTTGGGACTTACAAGGTGGTGGCAGGCACCCTTACCGCACCGTCCATCAAGACGCGGGCACTGCGGCTCATGATGGCCTTGGTGACCGTCCACTGACCGTCAACGAGCGCCGCCTGCGCGCCCACGCGCAACGTGCCGGAGGGATGACCGAAGCTCACCGATTCACGCTCACCGCCACCGGCGGCCAGGTTCACCAGCGTGCCCGGGATCGCGGCGGCAGTGCCGATGGCGACTGCGGCGGTGCCCATCATCGCGTGGTGCAGCTTGCCCATGGACAGCGCGCGCGCGTGCAGGTCGATCTCGCCCGCGGCGATCTGCTTGCCACTGGAGGACACGTAGTCCTGCGCCGGGGCGACGAAGGCGACCTTCGGTGTGTGCTGACGGGTCGCGGCCTGCTCGATGGTCTCGATCAGCCCCATGCGCACCGCGCCGTGCGCGCGGATCGCTTCGAAACGCGCCAGGGCGGCCTTGTCCTCGTTGATCGCCGGCTGCAGTTCGGTGCCGGTGTAGCCCAGATCAGCCGCGTTGAGGAAGATGGTGGGAATGCCGGCGGTGATCATCGTGGCCTGGAAGCTGCCCACGCCGGGCACGTCGAGCGTGTCGACCAGATTACCGGTGGGGAACATCGTCCCGCCCTCGCCATCATCGGAGGGATCCAGGAACTCCAGCTGGATCTCCGCGGCCGGGAAGGTCACGCCATCAAGGTCGAAATCGCCGTCCTCCTGCACCTGGCCCTCCACGATCGGCACGTGCGCCAGGATGGTCTTGCCGATGTTGGCCTGCCAGATCCGCACGGTGCACAGGCCGTTGTGCGGAATCCGCGCCGGATCGATCATTCCGTTGCTGATCGCGAACGGGCCCACCGCCGTGCTGAGGTTGCCGCAGTTGCCACTCCAGTCGACAAATGCCGTCTCGATCGCCACCTGGCCGTACAGATAATCCACGTCGTGCTCCGGCACCGACGGCGCGGAGATGATCACGCACTTGCTGGTGCTGGAGGTCGCGCCGCCCATGCCATCGGTGTGCTTGGCATACGGGTCGGGCGAGCCGATCACGCGCATCAGCAGCGCATCGCGGGCCGGGCCCGGCACCTGCGCGGCGGCAGGCAGGTCGCTCAGCTTGAAGAACACACCCTTGCTGGTGCCACCGCGCAGGTAGGTGGCGGGAATGCGGAGCTGGGGGAGATGGGTCATGAAATCATGTCCGTGCAGGATGGATGGGGACGAGCGGATGCGTCATCCGCTTGAATGGCGCTGCGTGCACCGGAGGACGGTCAGGGCGTCTGATCCATCAATGCATCGAGCCCGCGCGAGGTATCCCAGACGCGAAGGATGTCAACGCGGTCCGGAAGGTCAAGGTAATAGACCAGATAGCGATCAAAGACGGGCAAGATCACGAATCGCAGTGGGACCGGCAGGTCATCGCTGACCCAAGCGTGCCGAGCGAACCCTGCCCCAGGAACCGCCGCGATCCGCAGCAGTGTGGCATCCACCGTCGCGATGAACCGTTCGCCCAGCACCAACCCTCCCTGACGCGCGAACCAGAGCGCAGCGTCGGCCACGTCCTGTTCCGCGCGTGGCCGCCACTCAATCCGCTTCACGATCCAACCGCTCTGCCAGGTCACGGCGCATCCGCTCGAAAGTTGCCGAGGTGACCGGGGCACTTGGGCCAGACGCCAAGCCCTCCGCAATCAACCGGCGCAGCAGCTCTTCGGCCTTTTGCCGCTGGCGCTGGCGGATCAGGTCGCGCACGTAGTCGGACGTACTGGAGTACCCCCCCTGGCTTACTTCCTCATCGACAAACTGTTTGAGCGGATCGGTGAGCGAGATGTTCATCGTGGCCATGATCAGACCTCTTTGGCAATTTTTGCCATAAAAGTGTGCACCTACATCCCATTGATCGCAACTCCGCCTCGTTCATCCCGCCGCGCCACTATTTCGGCCGCCGCACTACGACGTTCCCAGCGGAACAGCCACAGGATGATCAGCTTGGTGCTTCCGCTGACCACGGCCAGCAGCAGCAACGGCCAGCCCAGACGCAGGCCCATGGCGAAGGCGAACACGATGGTGGAGATGTCCATCAGCAGGATCAGCTGGCTCATCCGCAGCGACACCGCGCCCGTGCGGCCGCCTGTCCCGGGTATTGTGGAACCTACGCGCCGATGGCCCCATGCCAGCGACGCGCCAGGCCCGCACCTCGCGGGCGGGCCTGGCATACCGTCACATCGCCTGCGCCGATTCCAGGAAGTCCTGGGCAAACCGCTGCAGTACGCCGCCGGCCTCGTAGATCGAGACTTCTTCAGCGGTATCCAGCCGGCAGGTGACCGGCACCCGCAGCTGCTCACCGTTGCGACGATGGATGACCAGGGTGAGTTCGGCACGCGGCACGCGATCGCCGAGCACGTCGAAGGTTTCAGTGCCATCGATGCCCAGGGTCTTGCGGTTGACGCCTTCCTTGAACTCCAGCGGCAGCACGCCCATGCCGATCAGGTTGGTGCGGTGGATGCGCTCGAAGCCTTCGGCGGCGATCGCTTCCACACCGGCCAGACGCACGCCCTTGGCGGCCCAGTCACGCGAGCTGCCCTGGCCGTAATCGGCACCGGCGATGATGATCAGCGGCTGCTTGCGGCCCATGTAGGTTTCGATCGCTTCCCACATGCGGGTGACCTGGCCTTCCGGCTCCACGCGCGCCAGCGAGCCCTGCGTGACCTGGCCATCGATCACGGCCATTTCATTGATCAGCTTCGGGTTGGCGAACGTCGCGCGCTGCGCGGTGAGGTGGTCACCGCGGTGGGTCGCGTAGGAATTGAAGTCCTCCTCGGGCAGGCCCATCTTCGCCAGGTACTCGCCGGCCGCGCTGCTGGCCATGATCGCGTTGGACGGCGAAAGGTGGTCGGTGGTGATGTTGTCGCCGAGCACGGCCAGCGGGCGCATGCCGGTCAGGCTGCGGGCACCGGCAAGCGCGCCTTCCCAGTAAGGCGGGCGGCGGATGTAGGTGCTCTGCGGGCGCCAGTCGTACAGCGGGCTGATCGGGGCGCCGTGCTCCACCTTGAAGGTGAACATCGGGTCGTAGACCTTGCGGAACTGTTCCGGCTTGACGCAGGCCTTGACCACCGCGTCGATCTCGGCATCGCTCGGCCACAGATCCTTCAGCGTGATCGCGTTGCCGTCGGCATCATGGCCGAGCGCATCCTTTTCAATATCGAAGCGCACCGTGCCAGCGATCGCATAGGCCACCACCAGCGGCGGCGAGGCCAGGAAAGCCTGCTTGGCGTACGGGTGGATGCGGCCGTCGAAGTTGCGGTTGCCCGAGAGCACGGCGGTGGCATACAGGTCGCGATCGATCACTTCCTGCTGGATCTTCGGGTCCAGCGCGCCGCTCATGCCGTTGCAGGTGGTGCAGGCAAAGGCCACGATGCCAAAGCCCATCTGCTCCAGTTCGGTCAGCAGGCCGGCTTCTTCCAGATACAGCTGCACGGCCTTGGAACCGGGCGCCAGCGAGCTCTTCACCCACGGCTTGCGGGTCAGGCCGGCGCGGTTGGCGTTGCGCGCCAGCAATGCCGCGGAGATCACGTTGCGCGGGTTGCTGGTGTTGGTGCAGCTGGTGATCGCGGCGATGATCACCGCGCCATCGGGCATCAGGCCATCGGCCTGTTCCTGCTTGCCCGAGGCCAGCTTGCCTTCATCGGCGATGCCGCGCGCAGCCAGGTCGGTCGTCGCCACACGCTTGTGCGGGTTGGACGGGCCGGCCATGTTGCGCACCACGGTGGAGAGGTCGAACTGCAGCACGCGCTCGTACTGCGCGGTGACCAGGTCGTCGGCCCACAGGCCGGTGGCCTTGGCGTAGGTTTCCACCAGCGCGACCTGGGCATCTTCGCGGCCGGTCAGGCGCAGGTAGTCCAGGGTCTGCTGGTCGATGTAGAACATCGCCGCGGTGGCGCCGAACTCCGGCGTCATGTTGGAGATGGTGGCGCGGTCACCGATGGTCAGCGCGTTGGCGCCCTCCCCGTAGAACTCGATCCACGCCCCCACCACGCGCTCCTTGCGCAGGAACTCGGTCAGCGCCAGCACCACGTCGGTGCAGGTGATGCCCGGCTGCGGTCGGCCGGTCAGCTCCACGCCGATGATGTCGGGCAGGCGCATCCAGGACGCACGGCCGAGCATGACGCTCTCCGCTTCCAGGCCGCCCACGCCGATCGCGATAACCCCCAGCGCGTCCACATGCGGGGTATGGCTGTCGGTGCCGACGCAGGTATCCGGGAAGGCCACACCCTCGCGCACCTGCACGACCGGCGACATCTTCTCCAGATTGATCTGGTGCATGATCCCGTTGCCCGGCGGAATCACGTCGACGTTCTTGAACGCCTTCTTGGTCCAGTTGATGAAGTGGAACCGGTCTTCATTGCGGCGGTCCTCGACGGCGCGGTTCTTCTCGAACGCGGCCTTGTCGAAGCCGGGGAATTCCACCGCCAGCGAGTGATCCACGATCAGCTGGGTCGGCACTACCGGATTGATCTGCGCCGGGTCACCGCCGGCATCGGCGATGGCATCGCGCAGGCCGGCCAGATCGACCAGGGCGGTCTGGCCGAGAATGTCATGGCACACCACGCGGGCCGGGAACCACGGGAAATCCAGGTCCTGGCGGCGCTCGATCAGCTGCCGCAGTGACGCATCCAGGGTGGCCGGGTCGCAGCGGCGCACCAGGTTTTCGGCCAGCACGCGCGAGGTATACGGCAGCGTGGCATAGGCGCCGGGCTGGAGCGCGTCGACCGCGGCCCGGGTATCGAAATAGTCCAGCGCGGTGCCGGGAAGGTTCTTGCGGTACTGAGTATTCATGGCTGGCGATAGCTGCTTGTTGGCGGGCCGGGGCGTCGTGACACCGGCGAAGAAGGAGTAGCGACGCCGCAACGGAGCAGACCGGCATCGCGCCGGCCTGGTCCGCAAGGCACCCGCGAACGGGTGCGGTACGTCTGTCTTACTTGCGCTGGTCGATCGGCACGAAGGCCTGGTCTTCCGGGCCGGTGTAGTTCGCACTCGGGCGGATGATCTTGCCGTCGATGCGCTGCTCGATGATGTGCGCGCTCCAACCGGAGGTGCGTGCGATCACGAACAACGGAGTGAACATCGCCGTCGGCACGCCCATCATGTGGTAGCTGACCGCGCTGAACCAGTCCAGGTTCGGGAACATCTTCTTGATGTCCCACATCACCGATTCCAGGCGCTCGGCGATGTCGTACATCTTGACGTTCTGCTGCTCGGCGGACAGATCGCGCGCGACGTCCTTGATGATGCTGTTGCGCGGATCGCTGACGGTGTAGACCGGGTGGCCGAAACCGATCACGACTTCCTTGCGCTCCACGCGGGCCTTGATGTCGGCCTCGGCATCGTCGGGGCTGTCGTAGCGCTTCTGCACTTCGAAGGCCACTTCATTGGCGCCGCCATGCTTGGGACCGCGCAGTGCACCGATACCGCCGGTGATCGCGCTGTACATGTCGCTGCCGGTGCCGGCGATGACGCGGCAGGCGAAGGTCGAGGCGTTGAACTCGTGCTCGGCGTACAGGATCAGCGAGGTATGCATTGCCTTGACCCACGAATCCTGCGGCTTCTCGCCGTGCAGCAGGTGCAGGAAGTGGCCACCGATGGAGTCATCATCGGTTTCCACGTCGATCGCACGACCGTTGTGGCTCCAGTGGTACCAGTACAGCAGCATCGAACCCAGGCAGGCCATCAGCTTGTCGGCGATATCGCGCGCGCCGGGATGGTTGTGGTCGTCCTTCTCCGGCGACACGCAGCCGAGCACGGAGACGCCGGTACGCATCACGTCCATCGGGTGCGCCGACGGCGGCAGTTCTTCCAGCGCGGCCTTGACCGCGGCCGGGATGCCACGCAGCGACTTCAGCTTGGTCTTGTAGGCGACCAGCTCGGCGCGGGTCGGCAGCTTGCCATGGACCAGCAGATGCGCGATTTCCTCGAACTCGCTGGTGTTGGCCAGATCGGCGATGTCATACCCGCGGTAATGCAGGTCGTTGCCGCTGCGGCCGACGGTGCACAGCGCGGTGTTGCCGGCGGCGGTGCCCGACAGGGCGACGGATTTCTTCGGCTTGAAGCCGGGGGCGGTAGTGGTGTCGCTCATGATCCCTCCAGAAAACAGTGTGCGGTCTTACTTCTTGGCGGCGAACAACGCATCGAGCTGCTGCTCGAAGGCGTGGTAACCGATACGGTCGTAGAGTTCCTCGCGGGTCTGCATCGCCTCCACCACATTACGCTGGTGGCCCTCGCGGCGGATGGTCTCATACACGTTCTCTGCCGCCTTGTTGGCAGCGCGGAACGCGGACAGCGGGAACAGCTGGATGGCGACGCCGGCCGAGGCCAGCTCGTCGCGGCTGAACAGCGGCGTGGCGCCGAACTCGGTGATGTTGGCCAGCACCGGCACCTTCACCGCATCGACGAAGCGGCGGTAGGTATCCAGATCGTAGGCGGCCTCGGCGAAGATGCCATCGGCACCGGCCTCGACGCAGGCGATGGCGCGTTCGATCGCGGCATCCACGCCATCGACCTGGATGGCATCGGTGCGTGCGATCAGGAAGAAGTCCGGATCGGTCTTGGCATCGGCGGCGGCCTTGACCCGGTCCACCATCTCGCCCTGCGACACGATCTCCTTGCCCGGGCGGTGACCGCAGCGCTTGGCGCCGACCTGGTCTTCGATATGGCAGGCGGCCGCGCCGGCCTTGATCAGCGACTTGACCGTACGCGCGATGTTGAACGCGCTCGGACCGAAACCGGTGTCGATATCCACCATCAGCGGCAGGTCGCACACATCGGTGATACGTCGCACGTCGATCAGCACGTCTTCCAGGGTATTGATGCCCAGGTCCGGCAGGCCCAGCGAGCCGGCCGCGACGCCGCCGCCGGAGAGGTAGATCGCCCGGTATCCGGCGCGCTTGGCCAGCAGCGCGTGGTTGGCGTTGATCGCGCCGATCACCTGCAACGGCGATTCGGCGGCCAGTGCGGCGCGGAAACGGGCGCCAGCGGAAGAAACGGGGGTGCTCATGCGACATTCCATCGTGATTGACCCGTTGATAGGCGCAAAGGCCGTGCCAGGTGACAAGTGTTTGATTTCATTGAGGCAGCGAGGTGACTGCGACGTTTCACCTTGAAACATTGAAACATCTGTAACATGGCTGAAACTGAACCATTGAAACAGCCTCATGTCGATCAGCCTGCCCCGCCACCGCGCCCGCCTGTCCGATCCCGATGCCGGCCAACTGCCGGTGATCTGGACCGTCAGCGTGTCGCGCCTGACCGGACTGCTGGGGGATGTGATTCCCGAGTTCGACCGCCGCGCCCGCATCGTGCCGATCAACCTTGGTTTCGAGGAGGCAGTGGATGTCATCGGCCAGCGCCTGCGCCGCGAACACTGCGATGTGGTGATCGCCGGTGGTTCGAACGCGGCCTACCTGCGCAGCCGGCTGGAGGTGCCGCTGGTCCCGATCCAGGCCAATGGCTTCGATCTGATGGAAGCGCTGGCGCGCGCGCGCCGGATCGCCCCGCGGATCGGTCTGGTCACGCATGCCACCGACGTGCCGACGTTCGGCAGCTTCCAGCACAGCTTCGGGCTGGACATCGAGCACCGCCGCTTCGTCACCCGTGAGGATGCGCGCGACTGCATCGCCGATCTGCGTGCCAACGGCATCGAGGTGATCGTCGGCACCGGCATGGCGATCGACCATGCCGAGCAGGTCGGCCTGCCCGGGGTGCTGCTGTACTCGGCCGATTCGGTGCGGCAAGCCTTCGAACATGCCTTGGAGCTGACCCAGACCCTGGCCCGTTCCGGCGCATCGTCACTGCGGCGGCGGGCACCGGCCAAGCGCCGGGATGCCGACCACGCCCTGCTCGGTGACAGCGCGCCGATGCAGCAGGTGCGCGAGCACATCGCGCTGTACGCCCCGTACGACAGCACCGTGCTGGTGACCGGCGCGACCGGCACCGGCAAGGAGCTGGTGGCGCGGCAACTGCATACCGCCAGCGGCCGCCGGGGCCGTTTCGTCGCGCTGAACTGCGGGGCGATCAGCGAGTCACTGCTGGAAGCCGAACTGTTCGGTTACAACGAAGGCGCCTTCACCGGCGCACGTCGTGGCGGTCGTGTCGGTCTGGTCGAAGCCGCCGAGGGCGGCACCTTGTTCCTCGATGAAATCGGCGAACTTCCGCTGCCGTTACAGACCCGGCTGCTGCGGGTACTGGAAGAGCGCGAAGTGCTGCGCGTGGGCGCTACCGAGCCGACGCCGGTGGACGTGCGCGTGGTCGCGGCCACGCTGCAGACGCTGGAATCGCTGGTGGACACACAACGCTTCCGCCGCGATCTGTACTACCGCCTGGCCGCGCTGCGCATCGCGCTGCCGACGCTGCGCGACCGGCGCGCGGATGTGCCCTTGCTGGTGAGCCACTTCTTCCGGCAGCTCGCGGATACGGATTCGCCCCTCTCGCCCGAGGCGCTCGCGCGGCTGCGCGACTACGCCTGGCCGGGCAACGTGCGTGAGCTGCGCAACATGGTCGATCGCCTGCGCATCCACTGGCAGCAACAGCCGGGCGCGCTGACGTTGCCGCAGATGCTGCAGTGGTTGCCGGAACTGCACGCGGCGCAGCGGCCACTGGCGGTTCCAGGCGGCGGCACCCCGGCAGCCCTCACTGCTGCGTCAACGGCGCGACCGGATGCGGCCGCGCTGCGGCGGTTGCTGGCCGACTGCGGCGGCAACCGCGAGCAGGCATGCGCGCTGCTGGGCGTATCGCGGACAACGCTGTGGCGGTGGCTGCGCGAGGGGTCGGTGGGTTGAACAGACCGCGCGTCAGCCAGCCGGATCCAGCGGCAGCCGGAAATACACCACGCGCTCGGTTTCCTCGAATCCACAGGCCCGGTGCGCCGCCTGGGCAGTCACGTCTTCAAGCCGGCTGTCGGAGGCCAGCTCACTGCAGCCCTTTGCGCGCGTCCACGCCTTGGCCGCCGCCAGCAGCGCGCGGCCCAGGCCACGTCCCTGCCAGTCCGGCTGCACGTACCAGCCTTCGAGGAAGCCGACCGGCGTGGTCTCGGTTCCGTTGACGTAGTCGTGCCGGAGCCGCACCTCGGCAAATCCGACCGCTGCATCGGCGCAGGCCAGGAAGACGGCAGTGTCGGCGTCAGCCAGGGCGTCCTGGAGCTCCCCCAACGTCTCATCGGCATCAGGCCACAGACCCCGCCGCAGGCTTCCCCACGCCGTGGCGTCCACACGCGTCGCCTGCCGGATGACCGGCGCGGCGGCGTTCACGGGAACAACATCCGCTTGCTCCACTGCCCGTCCATACCGGTCTCATAGCACCAGCGCTCGTGCAGGCGGAACTGCGCGCCGTACCAGAACTCGATCCGCTGCGGCACCACGCGCAGGCCGCTCCAGCCGTCCGGACGCGGCACGTCGCGGCCCTCGAAGCTGGCCTCGGTGGCCGCCACGCGTGCGTCGAATGCTTCGCGCGAGGCCAGCGTCTTCGATTGCAGTGACGCCCAGGCGCCGATCTGGCTCATGCGCGGGCGCGAAGCGAAGTACGCATCGGCCTCGGCGTCGCTGACCTTCTCCACCAAGCCTTCGATCCGCACCTGGATGCCGGCTTCGCGCAGGCTGCGCCACAGGAACAGCAGCGCGGCGCGTGGATTGGCCTGCAGTTCACGCCCCTTGTGGCTGTCCAGATGGGTATAGAACACGAAGCCGCGCTCGTCGAACGCCTTCAGCAACACGGTCCGCGCGGAGGGCTGGCCGTTCGGGTCGGCCGTGGCCACCGTCATCGCATTCGGTTCGACTTCGCGGCTTGCCTTGGCTTCTTCGAACAGCCCGGCAAAGGTGGACAACGCTTCGGCATACAGATCGGTCATGGCGGTTTTCTTGTCACGCGGTTTGGGTTTATTGTCGCTGCATGCCTGCACCTGCGTACATGCCCCCGACGAAAGGTTTTCCGGATGCACTGGTCGCGCAGGCGCTGGACGACGCGCTGAACTGCGGCGCGGCCGTTCCAGTATTGGCGATCAGCGGCCTGCAGGGGAGCGGCAAATCGACGCTGGCGGCCCAGGTGGTCGCATTGGCGGCATCGCGCGGCCTGCGCGCGGCCATGCTCTCCATCGACGATGTGTACCTCACCCGTGCCCAGCGCCAACGTCTGGCGCGGCAGGTGCACCCGCTGCTGTTGACCCGCGGCCCGCCGGGCACCCACGATCTGGCCCTGGCCCATGCCACCTTGGACGCGGTCGCGGCCGGCGGCCCGGTCGCCCTGCCCCGTTTCGACAAACTGGCCGACGAGCGCCTGCCCGAAAAGGACTGGCCGCGCCTCGACGGCCCGCTCGACCTGCTGGTGTTCGAAGGCTGGTTCCTGGGCACGCCGGCACAGGACGAGGCCGACCTGGATCCACCGCTCAACGCACTCGAGCGCGACGCCGATGCCGACGGCCGCTGGCGCCGCTGGTGCAATCACGCGCTCGCGCAGGACTACCCCGCGCTGTGGCAGCGTTGCGACCGGCTGTGGTTCCTGCAGCCGCCGGACTTCTCGGTGATCCCGCGCTGGCGCTGGCAGCAGGAGCAGAACCTGCAGGCCGCCCAACCCGACCGCAGCAGCATGAGCCGCGCCCAGCTGGAGCGCTTCGTGCAGTACTACGAACGGGTCAGCCGGCAGGCGCTGCGTACGCTGCCGGCGCTGGCCGATACGGTGATCGCACTGGACGAACAGCGCCGGATCGTCGCGCCGCGCTGACCGCGGCATCGACGGAAACGCAGCACTCAGCCGACCAGGAAGGTCACCCGCAGATTCACCCGCCATTCGGTGATGTTGCCCTCGCCATCGGTGACGACCTTGGTTTCATTGATCCAGGCGCCCTGGATGCCCTTGACCGTCTCGGCCACCTTCTTCAGGCCGCTGCGTACCGCGTCCTCGACGCTGGTCTTGGAGGACGCGTTGATCTCGATGATTTTGGCGACGGACATGGGGCGCTCCGGTGGCGCGCGGGAGAGTCCGCGCCGGCCCACCATGGGGGCCGGCACGTAAAGGCGATGGCACGGAGATGTTAGGATCGAGGGTAATGAATCCCGCGCCGAACCTCATCCTGATTGGCCCGATGGGCGCCGGCAAAACCTGCATCGGGCGCCGGCTGGCCGAGCGCTTCACGCTGGACTTCGTGGACGCCGACCAGGCCATCGTGGACAGCACCGGCGCCAGCATTCCGGCGATCTTCGAACACTCCGGGGAGGCCGGCTTCCGCCAGCACGAGCGCCAGGTCCTGCACGCCCTGCTGGACGGCCACGGCCAACTGGTCTCCACCGGCGGTGGCGCGGTGCTGGATCCGGACAACCGCGCCGCAATCGCACGCCGGGGTTTCGTGGTCTACCTGCGGGTCAGCGTGCCGGCCCAGCTGGAGCGGCTGGCCCGTGACCGCGGCCGGCCGCTGCTGCAGCGGCCGGACCGCGAACAGGTCCTGCACGACATGGCCGCTGCCCGCGACCCGCTCTACCAGGGTCTGGCCGATCTCACCCTGGATACCGATCTCTACACGCCCGCCGAGGCCACAGCGCAGCTGGTGCTGCGCCTGGCCGCGCAGTGGCAGCGACAGGAAACACCCGAATGACCCCCTCCCCGCGTACCGTTGCCGTCAGCGGCGACACCCCCTACACCATCCACATCGGCCCGGGCCTGCTCGGCCACGGGGAGCTGCTGGCCCGCCACGTGCGCGGCCGCCATGTGCTGCTGCTCAGCGATTCCTCGGTCGCCCCACTGTATCTGGCCGGAGTGAAGTCGGCGCTGCTGGCCGCGCGTCCGGATCTGCTGATCGGTGCGCTGGTGCTGCCGGCCGGCGAAGCCTCCAAGACCTTGGCCCACTTCGGCGATGCGATCACCGCACTGGCCGCCCTCGGCGCCACCCGAGATGCCTGCGTGATGGCCCTCGGTGGCGGCGTCGCTGGCGACCTGGCCGGCTTCGCAGCCGCCTGCTGGATGCGCGGCGTGGACTGCGTGCAGTTGCCGACGTCACTGCTGGCGATGGTCGACTCCTCGGTCGGGGGCAAGACCGCAGTGGACATTCCCGAAGGCAAGAACCTGGTCGGCGCCTTCCACCCGCCGCGCGCCGTGATCGCCGATACCGCCGCCCTGCGTACCCTTCCGCCGCGCGAGCTGCGGGCCGGCCTGGCCGAGGTGATCAAGTACGGTGCGATCCGCGACCCGTTGTTTTTCCAGTGGCTGCAGGCCGAACACGCCGCGCTGCTGGCCGGCGACGACACCGCGCTGGCCCAGGCCATCGCGCGCAGCTGCGAGCACAAGGCCGAGATCGTGGCGCGCGATCCGCTGGAAAAAGGCGAGCGTGCCCTGCTCAACCTGGGCCACACCTTCGGCCACGCGATCGAAACCGAACAGGGCTACGGCGCACCGGGCAACGACAACCTCAACCACGGCGAAGCCGTCGCGGTCGGCATGGTCCTGGCCGCACGCCTGTCGGCCCGGCTGGGCATGAGCGAGGACGCCGACACCGACCAGCTGCGCGAGCTGCTGCTGCGCTACGAACTGCCGGTGGCCATTCCTGCCGGCCTGCAGCCTGAGGCGCTGCTGGCCCGGATGCGGCTGGACAAGAAGAACGTCGCCGGCCGCCTGCGCCTGGTGCTGTGGCGTGGGATCGGCCGGGCCGAAGTGGTCGCCGATGTCGACGAGGCCGACGTGCTGCGCGTGCTCGCCGCCGGCTGAGCCTGCGACCTTCCGCCGCACCTGCCCCGACGCTGACGGCCACCTCCGGCGTTCACGGCTACAATCGGGGCATGCGCGTCTTCCTGCACCAACACGCCCGCGGTGCCGATCCGGCCCGCTATCTCCAGCTCACCCTGCAACCGGACCTGTTCGGCGGCTGGGAGCTGCTGCTCGAATCTGGCCCGATCGGCGGGCGCGGGCAACTGCGGCGCGAGCTGCATCTGCAGCAAGACCTGGCGCTGGCCGCGTTCGAGAAGGCGCGCGACGCGCACCTGCATCGCGGCTACGAAGTGACCTACACCAGCGGTGATCCGCCGCCCTGAGCGGCCATCGCACCGCCATCGCCCTACCGCCATACCCCCTTCGGCCCCGCGCCACCAGATCCCAAGGAAGCGTTCCGTGACCAGCCCCTCCCGCCATGATCGCCTGCTGCGCGCCCTGCGCCGCGAACCGGTGGACTGCACCCCCGTCTGGCTGATGCGCCAGGCCGGCCGTTACCTGCCCGAGTACCGCGCCACCCGCGCCAAGGCCGGCAGCTTCCTGGCGATGGCCAAGAACCCGGACATCGCCTGCGAAGTCACCCTGCAGCCGCTGCGCCGCTTCGACCTCGATGCCGCCATCCTGTTCTCGGACATCCTCACCATCCCCGACGCGATGGGCCTGGAGCTGTACTTCGTCGAAGGCGAAGGCCCGAAGTTCCGCCACCCCGTCCGCGATGCGGCCGCCATCGCCAAGCTGGCCGTGCCGGACATGGAAACCGAACTGCGCTACGTGATGGACGCCGTCCGCGTGATCCGCCGCGAACTCGATGGCAGTGTGCCCTTGATCGGCTTCTCCGGCAGCCCGTGGACGCTGGCCTGCTACATGGTCGAAGGCGGCGGCAGCAAGGACTTCGCCCGCATCAAGGCGATGGCCCTGAACGAACCGGCCGCCCTGCACCAGCTGCTCTCGGTCGTCACCGACGCGGTGATCGCCTACCTTGCCGCCCAGCGCGCGGCCGGCGCGCAGGTCCTGCAGGTGTTCGACACCTGGGGCGGCGTACTCAGCCCCACCATGTACCGCGAATTCTCCCTGCGCTACCTGACCCGCATCGCCCAGGAACTCGAACGCGGTGAGGGTGCCGAACGCACCCCGCTGATCCTGTTCGGCAAAGGCACCGGCCTGCATCTCGGCGCCCTCGCCGACACCGGCGCGGATGCCCTCGGTGTCGACTGGACGCTGGACCTCGCCGACGCCGTCGCCCGCACCGGCGGCCGCGTCGCCCTGCAGGGCAACCTCGACCCCACCACCCTGTACGGCAATCCCGCCGCCATCGAACGCGCCGCCGGCCAGGTGCTCGACAGCTACGCCCAAGGCAACGGCGGCTCGCGCGAAGGCCACGTCTTCAACCTTGGCCACGGCATGTCGCCCGACATGAATCCCGACCATGTCCAGGTGCTGGTGGAAGCTGTACACCGCTTGAGCCGACGCTGATCGCCATCGGCAGGTAGCCGGACAGCGGCCAGCACTACCCTGGCTTGGCCGACGACGCACGCGTTCTGCATCCAGAACGCGTGCGCTCGTTTCCACGCTCGAGACGCACCACACGTGCCGTCCGCAGGCGATGGGTGCCAATCATTGCCTCGCTGCGCGCGGCCATCCACGCATGGCGTGGATCTACCCATGCCATTTCCGGCATCACGTCCATTCCAGACGAGCGCCTGATTTCCTGCATGTCCGCTCTTCCCCTGACAGCCAGACAACGGTCATGGGTGCGGCACGGGTGGGTTGGCGGGACCATGAGCGCCATGGATGGCGCGACATGAGCCTCCATGGACGGATTTACGGCGTGTCCCGCCAACCCACCCGTGCCGCACCCTCTCCGCGACACCGACCGAGCCGATGCTTCGGCTTAGGCTTCGGCTTCGGCTTCGGCTCTTGACCACACCCTGATCCCACATCGGCGATCATATCGCCCTCGTTGACGAAGGCCCGCACCATGACGACCAGCAGCTACGCCTCGATCCGGCCCCTGTTGTGGCTCGTATCGCTGGCCATCTTCATGCAGATGCTGGACTCCACCATCGTCAACACCGCATTGCCTGCCATGGCCCGCAGCCTCGGTGAAAGCCCGCTGCAGATGCAGTCGGTCGTCTTCAGCTACGCCCTGGCCGTCGCCACCTTCATCCCTGCCTCCGGCTGGATCGCCGACCGCTTCGGCACACGACGCACCTTCCTTGTCGCGATCATCCTGTTCACCCTCGGCTCGCTCGCCTGCGCGCTCGCCCAGACCCTGCACCAGCTCGTCGGCGCCCGCGTCCTGCAGGGCATCGGTGGTGCCATGCTGTTGCCGGTCGGCCGCCTGGCCGTCATGCGCTCGGTGTCCCGCGAAGAATTCCTTCGCGCCATGAGTTTCATCGCCATCCCCGCCCTGATCGGCCCGCTGATCGGCCCCACCCTGGGTGGCTGGCTCGTCGAAGTCGCCTCCTGGCACTGGGTGTTCCTGATCAACCTGCCGATCGGCATCATCGGCTACGTCGCGGCGATGAAGATCATGCCGGACCACTACGCCGAACACCGCACACGCTTCGACATCGCCGGCTACCTCATGCTGGCCTTCGGCATGGTCGTACTGTCCCTCGCGCTGGACGGCATCTCCGGCATGGCCACCCCACATGCACTGGTCATGCTCATGACCGTCGCCGGCCTGGCCGCCCTCGTCGGTTACTGGCTGCACGCCGCCAACTCCACGGCGCCGCTGTTCTCGCTCGCGCTGTTCCACGTGCCCAGCTACCGCATCGGCATCCTCGGCAACCTGTTCTCACGTATCGGCAGCAGCGCCATGCCGCTGCTGATTCCACTGCTGCTGCAGGTCGGCATGGGCATGAGCCCGATGAATGCCGGCCTGTTGATGATCCCGGTCGCCGCGGCGGGCATGGTCTCCAAGCGGTACGCGGTCAAGCTCGTCGAGCGCTTCGGCTATCGCCGCGTGCTCATGGTCAATACCGTGCTGGTCGGCCTGGCGATGGCCAGTTTCATCTTCATGACGCCCGGCCAGCCGCTGTGGATCCGCATCATCCAGCTGGCCCTGTTCGGTGCCGTCAATTCACTGCAGTTCACCGTGATGAACACCGTGACCCTGCGCGATCTGGACCGCGACTTCGCCAGTGCCGGCAACAGTCTTCTTTCGATGGTGATGATGCTCGCAACCGGCTTTGGTGCCGCCGCTGCCGGCAGCCTGCTCGCCGCGTTCAATCATCTCGATGCTTCGCATGGCGCGACGGCTGCGCTGCACGCCACCTTCGTCTGCGTCGGCGCCATCACCCTGACCTCCACACTGATCTTCTGGCAACTGCCGGACACGCGGCCCTCGCCACGCGACGTTGAGGAAGTCGCCGAGTAACGGCGGGCACGCACCGTCAGCGGACCACCGGTCCGCTGCTACCGGGTGGCCTGCAATACGCGCGCGATCGCCTCCACCAGCAGATCGCCGGTGACCGGCTTGCGCAGGAAGGCATCGAAGCCTGCGTCGCGGGCCTGCTGCTCGATCGATGGATCGGTGCGCGCCGTGACCGCGATCAGCGGCATCTCGAACCCTTGGCTGCGCAGGTGCTCAGCCAAGGCGATGCCGCCCAGTCCTGGCAGATCCAGATCCATCAACACCACCTCGAACGGTGCCTCGCTGACCTCGCGCAGCGCCGCCAATGCGTGCTCGGCATGGACCACCTGGTGGCCACGCGCCGATAGCAGGCCACTGACCACTTCGGCCACGGTCAGATCGTCCTCCACCAGCAGGATGCGCAGCGGCGGCAATACCCACTGCTCGCCCTCGGCCGCGCCCGGCGCGCCGGTCGTTCCCTGCTCCAGGGGCAACGGCAGGGTCACCGTGAAACGCGTTCCCACGCCGAGCTGGCTCTGCACGCCGATCTGCCCCTGCATCGCCAGTGCCAGCTCGCGGCAGATCGCCAGACCCAGCCCGCTGCCCCCGTACTGCGCGGCGGTGCGGGCGCCATCGGCCTGCTCGAAGCGGCGGAACAGTCGCTCCTGTTGATCGGTGCTGATGCCCGGCCCGGTATCGGATACCTCGATGTGCAACCCGCGGCCGGCCGTGATCGCGCGCAACGTCAACCGTACTTCGCCGTGGCTGGTGAACTTGACCGCGTTGCCCAGCAGGTTCAGCAGGATCTGGCGCACGCGCAGCTCGTCACCGACCGTGCGGGTGCCGGCCGGCAAGGTGTTGTCGACCACGAACCGCAGCCCCTTCTGCCCGGCCAGCGCGGCCATCAACGCGCAGACGTCGTCGATCGGTCGCTGCAGCTGGAACGGCTGCGCCTGCAGTTCCAGGCGCCCCGACTCGATCCGGGCCAGGTCCAGCGCGTCGTTGACCAGATGCAGCAGGTGCTCGCCTGCGTGGCGGATCGACTCGGTGTAGCCGCGCTGCTGGGGGTTCAATGGCGAGGACAAGAGCAGCTCGCTCATGCCCAGCACCCCGGTCATCGGCGTGCGCACCTCATGGCCCAGGTTCGCCAGGAAACGGGTCTTGGCCATCGAAGCCTGCTCGGCCAGCTCCTGCTTCTGCAGTGCCAACTGGTACGCATGCCGGCGCTGCAGCCGGCGCCGGTACAACCAGGCGAACAGACTGAGCAGCAGCAACACGGCCGAGGTCAGCAGCAACAGGCCCGACAGGCTGCGCCACCACGGCGGCAGCACCCGGAACTCCAGCACCTGCACCCGCGACCAGATGTGGTCGGCCGAACGGGCCTGGATTTCCAGCCGGTAGCGGCCCGGCGGCAGGCGCGAGAACAGGCGTTCGCCGCCGGGCCCCACTTCCACCCAATCCGGGTCGTAGCCGGCCAGCCGGTAACGGTAGTTGTTCGAGGTGGAATCGGCGAAGGACAGCAGCCGCGCGACGATCCGCAGATCGCGGTCGCCGTCGGCGATGTCCAGCGGAACCGCATGGGTCAGGTCCAGGACACGCTCGCCACGACGCACCTCGACCCGCTCGATCACCAGGGGCGCGCGTCGCGTCGCCGGCTTGACCTGTGCCGGATCGAATACCACCACCCCGGCAGGCGTGCCACCCACGATCCGACCACTCGGGGTCAGCGTCAGCGTGCGGCGGCGAAATTCCTGGCTGGGCAGGCCATCATGTACGCCGTATTGGCGCACGCTGCCCGCCTCCGGATCGACACGCACCAGGCCCCGAGCATTTGCTGCCCAGACCACGCCCTGGCGGTCCACCACCAGGCCGGTGGCGGTGATCGCGGGGTAGCCGGCACTGCTGCCGATCACTTCCTGCAGGGTCAACCGATCGCCCTGCCAGCCGTAGTGCGAGAGCTTGCCTTCCTCGGAAAGCCAGACACTGTCATCGCCGGCCAGCGCCATCGCATGCACGCTCGCCGCGGGGCCACCCGGCAGCGGCTCGAAACGCGAGCGCGCCGCGACCCATTGCAGCAGCCCCCGCCCGGTGGCCACCCACAGGCGGTCCTGGGGACCGCACCGGATATCGAGCGCGTTCTGGCCAGCGCTCAATCCGGCGTGGCCGAGCGCGACGCGATGCAGGACCCGTCCATCGAGATCGCGCTGCTGCAGCCCGTTGGCCGAGGCCGTCCACAGGCGCTGCCCGTCGCACAACGCCAATGATTCGATCGCGCCCTCCATCGTGGCGTCCACCGCCGCGTCGCGCCCCCAGCGCCGCATCCGCTTCTGCCGGGGGTCATAGCGCAGCAGCGCGTCCCAGGATCCGATCCAGACCTGGCCGCGCGGATCCTCCAGCACCGACTGCAGCCATTGCGTGCCGTCCACCCAGGTCCGGTGCTGTTCGATCTTCCCGCTGACCGGGTCGAACTTGTCCAGGGCACCATGCGTACCCACCGTCCACACGCCGCCGTCCGCGGCTGCGCCCATGCCCAGCACATACGCATTGCGCAGCGAGGCCGGGTCATCTTCCAGGCGCGACAGCACCGAGAACTGCCACCATCGCGGCAGCAGATGCCACAGGCCGCCGTTGGTGCTGGCCAGCCAGATGCCGCCCTCGCGATCTTCGTAAGCGCCGGTCCAGTTCGGCCGCACCTGCCCGCGCGCGATCGCGCTGTACAGTGGCACCTGCTGGAACTGACCGTCCATCGCACGGCCCAGGCCCGAACGGGTGTCCAGCCAATACCCGCCCTGCTCGTCGCGCAACATCATGCCCAGGATCTGATCGCCATCGGCAACGGCCCAGGGAGCCGGTTCGAAACGGCCATCCGGGCGGCGCACCGCCACCCCGACATTGCTGCTGATCCACAGGCTGCCATCGGGCTCGGCGGTGAGTCCATTGATGACGCGCGCCGACAACTGGGCACTGGGCACCGGTTCGAAATCGTGTCCGGTCCAGCGCGCCAGGCCGGCTTTGGATCCGATCCACAAGGTGCCATCCAGGGTGGTGGCCAGATTGCCGACCGATGCCGCCGGCAGGCTGCGTGGATTGCCCGGCTCGGGCATGAAGCGGGTCAGCGTGCCATCACGCTCCAGCCGGTGCAGGCCGCCCTGGTAAGTGCCGAACCAGATCGCACCGTCCGGGGTGGACGCCACGCTCCAGATCGTGTTGCTACCGATTTCCGGATGGCTGTCGCGATCGTAGAAGCGGATCTCGCGGCGATCGGCCGACATCATCGCCAGGCCGGCGTTCTCCGTGCCGATCCACAGCTGATTGCGCGCATCCACGTGCACGCTCCAGACGTGGTTGTCGCGCAGGCCGTCCTCGGCACGCCAGATGCGGTAGTTGCGGCCGTCGTAACGGGCCAGGCCATCATTGGTGGCAATCCACAGATAGCCGTAGCGATCCTCGGCCATGCGATTGACGGTGTTGGATGGCAGGCCATCGAACACGGTGAGCTGCCGCGGCGTCGGCGGTACCGGCTGGGCCGACGCAAGCGCCGGCCAGAGCACACACAGGCCGATCAGCAACGGCCACAGCACACGCAACACCAATGGCTCTCCCGGGTCTGTCCCTCGATTCACTGCCGTCGCCCGGAACGGGCCTGTCACCCCCGACCACCCCGGTCGTCGGGCAACGCCCCGCATAGTAAACCGTTCCCTGCGCCGGCACGATCCACGCGCGGCAAGGCGAGCCGTTGTATCGCCGCGTGCAGCACATCGCCCTGCAGCGGCTTGTGCACCACACCGTCCGCCCCTGCGGCGATGACCTGCATCTCCAGGTCCGGCTCCCGTCTCGCCGTGAGCACCAGTACCGGCAGGCGTTGGCCCTGCTGACGCAGCAGGCGCAGCAATGACAGCCCGTCCATGCCCGGCAGGTCCAGATCCAACAGCATCAGCTGTGTGCCGGGGCGGGCCAGCGCGGTCAGTGCCGCCAGCGCGTGCGCGGCATGGACGACGGTGTGACCGCGCAGCCGCAGCAGTGCGCCGACCACCTCGGCCACCAGGGGATCATCTTCCACCAGCATGACCTGCAGGGCATCGAGCGCGTCGCCCTGCGGTGCCGCCGCGTGGGGCTCGATCGGCTGGCAGCCTTCCAGCGGGACACTCAGCGTGGCCTGCCAGCGGTGATCAGGCAGCCGCACCACGCTCACGTGCCCGTGCATCGCGCCGATCAGTACATCGACATCGGCCAGCGCCTCGCGCACCTGCAACGTCGCTGGAGACGGACAGGCCCCCGGTTCGGCGAGCACATCCATCAGCAGGCCACTGCGGCCTGGCCGCCAGCCGATGCGCAGGGTCAACCGCACTGCCCCGATCTGCTCTGCCAACCCGCACGCGAGCAGTGCCACGGCTTGCCGCAACCGGTCCGGGTCGCCCACGACGCTGGCGCCGGGCTGCACTGGCGGGGCCAACGCGAGGCGGCAGCCCCCCGCCTCCAGACCACCGGCCACGGCGGCGTGTACCTCGTCCCACCACGGCCCGATGGCAAAGCCCCGCGGATGCAGCGTCACCTTGCCGGCCTGCAGCCTGGCCATCTCCAACGCCTCGTCCACCACCTGCAGCAATGCACGCCCGCCCTGCTGGATATGCAGCACTTGTTCGTGCGCGCCGGCTGGTAGCGGCGTGGTCAACAGCAGTTCGCTCATGCCAAGCACACCGGTGAGTGGTGTCCGGACTTCATGCCCAAGCGTGGCCATGTAGCGCGCCTTGGCCTGCGCGGCCTGCTCGGCCCGTGCCTGGCGACGCGTGGCGGCCCGCCAGGCGAGCGCTCGCTGCCGCCGCTGCCTCAGCGCCCACACCAGCAACGTGCCCGCACTGGCGGCGAGCAGCCACAGCAACACCCACGCCCCGGGATGCGCCCACCCGTTGTAGGCCACATGCAGGTGCACCTGCTGCAGGGCCGACCATTGCCCATCCACGTCACGTGCCTGGAATTCCAGTACATGCTCACCGGCCGGCAGACGGGGGAAGCCGCGCGTGCCGCGTCGCCCGGCGCGGACCCATTCGGGGTCTTCGCCCCGCAGCCGGAATCGATACCCCGTCACCCCATCGGGTCGGCCGCTCAGCAGGCGCGCCGACAACTGGATGTCGCGATCATCGGCGTTGAGCTGCAGCGGATCGGTGGAAGGCAGCTCGACCCAGCGCCGCTGTCGGCGCACCTTCACCTGGTCGATCACCAGCGAGGCCGGTGTCGTGGCGTCGACCATGCCCGCCGGATGCAATACGAGCACGTCGCCTTTGGCCTCCATGGCGAGCAGATGCGCTCCGGCAGCAACCAGCCCGTTATCGAACACCATCATCGGCAGGCCATCATCGGCGGTGTACAGCCGCGCACTGCCGCGATCCGGGGCCAGACGCACCACCCCGCGCGCCGTAGTGGCCCATAGCGCACCATCCTGGGCGCCGGTCAATCCGCGTGGCAATGCGGCTGGTATTCCCTGCCCCGCGTCAACCCGCCGGCTGTGAGGCGGGCGGCCAGGCACATGCTGGTAGGCCGACCATCCTTCCGCATCGGCCGCCCAGAGCCACCCATCGGTGCCCAGATGCAGCGCGCCGATCTCCCGCCGCCCGCTGCCCGGCACCGGGAGAAAGCGGCTGGCCGCCACGTGCCACTGTTTGAGACCCTCGCCATCCCCCAGCCATACCTCTCCGCCGGGGCTGCACTGGAGCGCGAACCCCGCTACGCCCGGACGCAGGCCCGCCGCCTCGTAGGCAGCACCGGCCAGGACCCTGCCATCGCCCGAACGCTGCTCCACGCGGCCATTGCCGGCGAGCCACACCCGATCGCCACAGGCCAGCAATGCGGCCTGCGGCGACGTCCCCGACGACACACCGGCCGACCCCACCTGCCAGCGCTGCCGACGCCGGCGCGACGGATCGAACCGGGTCAGCCACGGCGCCGCGAAGACCCACACCACGCCCTGCGGATCTTCAACCACCACGTGGCGATCGGCACGGGCTGGATCCTGTGCATAGGACCACCGCGTGTGGGAGAAGCCCTGCTCCGGCGAGAGACGGGCGAGTGTGCCGCCGCGTGCCCACCATGCGTGGCCATCTGCCGTCGGGGCCAGGCTGCCTGCCGCAGCGGAGATGGGTCCCGCCGGTGCGGCAAAACGCTCCAGGTGCCGCCACTGGGCGCCGAGTCGCCACACGCCCTGGCGACTTCCCGACAACCAGACCCGCCCCTGCCGGTCCTCGAACACCCGCCCGATGCGCGACACATCGCGCCCGTGCGGCCGGGGCAGTTGGAGTGCGTGGTGGTTCCGGCCGTGCTGATCCTGCCACCACACCTGGTCGCCATCGCCGAACCAGTCCCCGCCGCGCCACGCCGCCCCGAGCCAACGGGCCGGTGTGCGGTGCCCGGCAACGGGTTGCAAGGACGGCAGCTGCCGCACCCGCGACCCCTCGGCCGTGCTGGAATGCAACCGCCCCTGCGAATCCAGGCCGAGCGCGGTCACCGGCCGCGTGGAAGCCCCCAGCATCGCAGGCGTCTGGAACCGATCGTGCTGCCATCTCGCCAGCCCGGCGGCACTGCCGATCCACAGGCCGCCGTGCGGATCGGACACGAGCCGCTCCACCCGTGCCGACGGCAAACCACCACCGCCAGCGGCCGGCAGGTGCTGACGCAGGAGGTGATCGCGGTCGAGCCGGAACAGACCGGCATCGCGGGTACCAAACCAGACGCTGCCATCGTCCATGGGCTGGATCGCCAGAATCGGGCTGGCCGCCACGGTGGGTGCCGGCGGCCCCGCCCACCGGGCGAACTGTTGGCGGTCCGACGAAAGACGCTGCAGATAACCATTGCCGGTGCCGATCCATAGCTGGTCACGGCCATCGAGGGCCAGGCTGCGCACCACGTTGTCGGCCAGACCGTGTTCCATCCGCCAGATCCGGAACCCGCTGCCGTCATAGCGCGCCAGGCCGTCGCCGGTCGCGAACCAGAGATAGCCCTTGCGGTCCTCCACGATCTGATGCACCACGTTGGACGGCAATCCGTCGACTGTCGTCATCCGTATGCCATGGCTGGACAGCGCCAGCACCGGAAACGCCTGCAGCAGCCAGAACAGCAGCCCCCACCGTCCGCACCGGCGCCATGGGCGCGGCAGGCCGCTCATGCGCTGCGCCGGCATCTGGCCAGCCCATCGCCCAACGCCGCCCGGCTCACCGGCAGGCGCAGGAACAGCTCGAAGCCGGCCGCGATCGCCTCGCGCTGCGCAACGGCATCCGCGCGCGCAGACAGCGCAACCCGTGGCACCCCCGGCCACCTCCGCGACAGGCGTGCCCCCACGCGTTCGCCATCGATCCAAAGGGCTGGATCGACCACGATGACGTCCCAACCCGCGCCGTCCGCGGCGGTGGGCGGCAATGCATCCGCGCCAGAAAAGTGCACGGGCAGATGGCCCAGAGAGGCCAGCATGGCCAGCAGCACTTCGGCAACGACCGCTGACGGATAGACCACCAGCACCCGCAGTGCGCCGGCCGCAGCCGGTCCCGGCGGCGCACACGATGCCACGATGGCGGTGGGGAGCTCACCGCGCGGCAATGGCAGCGCCACCTGGAAACAGGTGCCTTGGCCGGGAACGCTGGTCACGGTGATATCGCCGCCCATGGCCACCGCCAGATCGCGTGAGATCGACAATCCCAGCCCACTGCCGCCGTAACGGGCCGCGGTCCGCGCGCCATCGGCCTGTTCGAAACGCTGGAACAGGCGCTGGCACTGCGCCGGCGTCATGCCCGGCCCGGTATCGCACACCCGCAGCACGACCCCTTGGCCATCGCTTACGCCGTGCGCCTCCAGCCGTACCGTTCCCCGTGCGGTGAACTTCAGCGCGTTGCCGAGCAGGTTGAGCAGGATCTGGCGCAGGCGACGCGCATCGCCGATGACACACGCCGAGGCCGGCAGCGTGCTGTGCCACTCCAGCGCAAGCGCCTTGCCCTGCGCCACCGGCAGCAGCAGCGCGTGCAGCGCTTCGATCATCTGCTGCAGCACGAACGGTGCAGGCTGCACCTGCAGTTCCCCCGATTCGATGCTTGCCATGTCCAGCGCGTCATCCATCAGCCGCAGCAGGTGTTCGCCGGCGTAGTGCAGGCTGCTGACCCGGCTGCGCTGGGGTGGCGGAAGCGGTAAGCGCAGCAGCAGTTCGCTCCATCCCAGCACCGCGGTCATCGGCACCCGGATGCGGGTCCCCAGCATGGTCAGGAAGCGGGTGCGCTGCACGGATGCGCGCTCGGCATGCCCCTGCCGGGCGCGCAGCCAGCGCCAGCGCCGCTGTCGACCGCGGCGTACGTGCAAGCGCCATCCCCAGAGCCACACCGCGCCCAGCCCGGCGGCCGTGGCTGCCCACCGGGCCGGCGGCGCCTGCCACCATGCCGGGGCCACCTGCAATGTCACCCGGCGCACCGGCGACCACCGGCCGTTTGCCTGCCGGGCCTGCACCTCCAGCGTCTGCAGCCCCACCGGCAGACGCTCGAACACGCGCAGGCCGGTGGCATCACTTTCCTGCCACTGGGCCTCGTGATCCTGCAGCCGGAACCGATACTGCATGTGCGACGGCGCACCGCCACTGAGCAGCCGCGCGGCAACGCGCACGTGCCGATCAGCGCCGGTGAGCGGCACCGGGCCGGCGCCGACCGGCAGCGTGATCTGCGCCTTGCCACGGCGAGCGGTGATCGCATGGATGACCAGGCCCGGCGCGCGTTCAGGGCCCGCGACACCGGCCGGATCGATCAGCAACAGCCCGCCTTCGCTGACCGCTGCGGCGAGCCGACCCTCGGCGGCGCGCACCAGACCGTGCGGCAGCACGCCCTGGGCCGGCAGCCCCTCATCGCCGCCGAACTGACGTACGCCGCCGCCATGCGGGTCAACCCGGATCAGGCCACGTGCATCGCCTGCCCATGCAATGCCCGCTGCGTCGACCACCAGTGCGCGTGCCAGCAGACGCGGGTACCCGTGCGTGGGGCCGAAGCTGTGGGTCTTGCGCAGCTGCTGGCCATCCCAGCGGTAGCGGCGCAGTACCCCGAGGCTGCTGATCCAGTAGTGGCCATCCTCGCCGCGGGCGATCGCCCCGGCTTCAGCGCGCGGCGCTCCCTCGACGGCGGCGAAACGTCCCTGTGCCGGCAGCCAGCGTTTGATGCCGCTGCGGTCGGTTGCCCACAACAGGCCATTGTCATCGCACAGCAACTGGGGGCCGTGGCTCGGTGGCACCAACCCGAGGGTGTGCGGCGCGGCGGACAACTGCAGCACACCGTCGGCATCGCGTCGCTGGATACGGTCGGCACGGCCGAGCCACAACGATCCGTCGCCGCAGGCCTGCAGATCGACCCTCCCCGCATCGCCGTCCACGCCCAACAACCAGTGACGGCGCCCACCGCTGCCCGGCAGGTAGCGCGACAACGTGTTGCCACTGGCCACCCATACCTGACCGCGACGGTCTTCGGCGATCGCCACGGTGCCCGCACGCAGGTGATCGGGGCGGTAGTCGAGACCCAGGTCACTACGCCCGCTCACCGTGTCCACGCGCTGCAGGCGCCCGTGGTCGCTGGCGATCCACACCCGCCTGCCATCGGCGGGCGCCAGGGCCAGCACGTGGTCGCCATCGAGTCCGGGCCAACCGTCACGGGCGGCCGCCAGCAGCGTGAACTGGCGCCACCGCGCCGGCAGGTGCCACAGGCCCTCGCCGCGGCCGAGCCACCACAGACCGCCGACCCGGTCCTCCATCGCCTGGCTGACCACGGCAGTGCTCATCACGGCCCCGGAGTATCCACGCAGCGGCACCGGCTGCGGCGTCTGCCCGCGCGCATGAAGTCGCAGTCCGCTTGCGCCGGCGCTCCAGAGGTCGCCCGCGGTACTGCGCAGCACCGGCATCTCCGTGTCCTCCGGCATCCGATGCACCGCGCCGTCGCGCCACCGGTGGACGCCCCGCGATGTGCGCACCCACACCCCGCCGTCCGGATCGGGCCAGAGCACGTGCACGTCAACGTGCTGGTCATCGTGCAGCGGTACCTGGATGAAACGATGTTCCTCACGCCGCAGTGCCCCCGCCGGCGTCCCGATCCAGAGCCGTCCCTGGTGGTCGGTGATCAGGGCAGTCACCCGGCGCACGGGGCCACCGTGCAGCTGCAACGGCACGCGTTGCCAGCGGCCGTCAGGCTGCCGTGCGAACAGGCCATCGTCGAGGGTACCCACCCACACCACACCGTCGGGGGTGCTGGTGATCTGCTCGACGCCGATGCGGGGCAGGACCACCGCGCCATTGCCCGGCATGCTCTGGATCACGCGGCGATCAGCAGACAGCGTCAGCAGGCCCTGCGAGGCGGTCGCCAGCCAGAGCTGGTTCTGCGCATCGAGATGCAGCGCGCGCACGTCCACATCCGGCAGCCCCTGCTCCCTTCGCCACGCGCTGAAACGATGACCATCAAAGCGCAGCAGTCCATCGTCGCTGGCGAACCACAGATAGCCGTCGCGGTCTTCCACGACCGCACGCAGCGCCGCAGTCGGCAGCGCGTCTGCAGGGCCCAGCGGCCGGGGCCAGGGCGCCGTGACGGGATCGCCGGCCAGAACAGGGACCGGCAGCCAGAGCACGAGACCCAGCATCACCGCAGCCCAGCGATTGCCCATCGGTGCGGATCGGCCTCCCCCCACGCGTACCCCGACCTTGCTCTCCGGCATGAACAGCACGGTATGTCGAAGCCACGCGAAGAGGGCTGGCAGGATCTGGACCCGGTCACAGTCCGATCAATGAAATTTCAGATCAAAAAAGAAACTTCGAGGAATGGCATTGATCGCACCGATGCGCACAGCGCCTCGGCTGATCAGTGTCGCGGCGACTTCCCGGCGCGGGCCTGCACGATCGCATCGATCAGCATGTCACCGGTCACCGGCTTGCGCAGGAAACCGTTGAATCCGGCCGCCCGCACCTGCTGCTCGGCGTAGGCATCCGAGCGTGCGGTCACCGCGATCAAAGGAAGCTCATAGCCCATTGCGCGCAGCTGTCCGGCAATGGCAATACCATCCAGCGCCGGCAGATCCAGATCGAGCAACCCGACATCGAAGCTCCCCGCAGCGACTTCGGACAATGCCGCCAAGCCGTGCAGCACATGCACCACGTCGTGCCCACGGGTGCGCAGCAGCCCGGCGATCACATCGGCCACGGTGGCATCGTCCTCCACCAGCAGGATGCGCAGGGGCGGCAGCTGCGTGCGCGTCTCCAGGCCGGTTTCACCCGACGCCGCAGCCGACTGCACGGTCCACGGCAGCGGCAGTTCAACGGAGAAGCGGGCGCCATCGCCCAGCCGGCTGTCGATCCGGATGTGGCCGCCCATCGCCACCGCCAGTTCCTGGCAGATCGCCAGGCCCAGGCCGCTGCCGCCATAACGCGATGCGGTGCGAGGGCCATCGGCCTGTTCGAAGCGGTGGAACAACCGCTCCTGCTGGTCCTGGTTGATGCCCGGCCCCGTATCGGAGACCTCGAAGATGATCGCGCGCCCGCCGTCGAGCAGCTCGACGCCAAGGCCCACATGGCCATGCTCGGTGAACTTGATCGCGTTGCCGAGCAGGTTCATCAGGATCTGGCGCACGCGCATCTCGTCGCCACTGACCTGCACCGGACCGGGCAGGTTGAAGCTGCGCTCGAAGGCCAGGCCACGGTGATGGGCCATCGGTTCCATCAAGGCCTCGACCTGGTCCAGCAACGACATCAGATCGAACGGCCGCAGATCCAGTTCCAGTCGCCCAGCCTCGATGCGGGCCAGATCCAGCGCGTCGTTGACCAGCCGCAGCAGGTGTTTGCCGGCATGCTGGATCGAGCCGGCGTAGCCGCGCTGCACGTCATCCAGCGAGGTGGACAGCAGCAGTTCGCTCATGCCCAGCACACCGGTCATCGGCGTGCGCACTTCATGCCCCAGCGTGGCCAGGAACCGGCTCTTGGCCTGTGACGCCTGCTCGGCCAACTGTTGTTTGTGCACCGTCAGCTGCCATTGCTGGCGACGGCGCAGGCGCGCACGTGCCACGTACGCCAGCGCGGCGATCCCGATCAGGCCCAGCAGCGCATAGCCCACGATCGCCCAGCCACTGCGCCACCATGGCGGACGCACCTCCAGATCCAGCGTGCTGGGCGGCGTCCACGCGCCCTGCGAAGTCGCGGCCTGCACCTCGATGCGATAGTGCCCGGCGGGCAGGCGCGAGAGCAGGCGTTCGCCGTCGGCCGCCTGCATCACCCAGTTCTGGTCATAGCCGGACACCCGGTAGCGATAGCGGTTGCCGTGCGGGTTGGCGAATGAAAGCAGACGCGCGGACACGATCAGATCGCGGTCCTGCGGCCCCAGCACGATCGGTGCCTGCGTCGGCAGCATCTGCTGCCCTTCGGCATCGTCGCGGCGGACCTGCACGCTGTCGATCACCAGCTGCGATGGCGGCAACAGCATGTCCGCCGCATCCGGATCGAAGCCGACCAACCCGGTCGCGGTCACTGCCAGGACACGACCGTCGCGTGCCTGCACCGGCGGGCGGTTGCTGAACTCCACATCCGGCAGCCCATCGCGTTCGCCATACAAGCGCAGCCGACGCTCGGCGCCCTGCCAGCAGATCAACCCACGCGGGGTGGTTGCCCAGACCTGCCCGTGCCTGCCCAGCGCCAGCCCGCCCATCGACACAGCAGGCAGGCCCTGGGCAGCGCCGACACGTTCGCGCAGGCTCATGCTCAGGCCATCCCAGCGATAGCGCTCCAGCGCGCCCTGGCGTGCCAGCCACAGTTCATCCGGGCCGGTCCAGGCCGCATCGTAGATGCTGCCGCGGGAAACGCCCGGCACCTGCTCGAAGCGGCCATTGCGCCACCGCATCAAGCCCATGCTGTCGCCCATCACCCACAGCTGCCCACGCGGATCGAACACCATCTGTTCAACCGGGTTCTCGGTCAGCCCACGGTGCTGGTCATTGCGGATGGTGTCCAGCACGTTGCCCTGGGCATCCCGACGCTGGATGCCGAAGTTCATGATCGACAGCCACAGGTCGCCATTCGGCGCCTGACGGATCAGATCGATGCGTTGGCGCACGTCCGCCCCGCCACCGATCTTCCACTCGCGCAGCGTGCGCGTGGCGGGTTGATAGAGGCTCAATCGACCGGCGCGTCCGATCCACACCGCACCATCTTCGCGCGGCAGCAGCGACCACGCCGCGCCCACTCCGATCTGTTTGTCGTCGGCGATCTGGCGCAGCTGGCCCTGCGCATCCAGCGTATAGAGACCGTGCGCACCGGAGATGTAATACGTATCGCCCAGCGCTGCCGCGCCGAGCAGATAGGCGCTGTCCAATGGCTTGCCGTCGAGCTGGTACCAGCTGGAGAAGCGCTTCCAGTCTGGCGGCAGATACGCCAGCCCCTGGGTCAGCATCGCCACCCACAGTCCACCTTCGTGGTCCTGCAGCATGTCCAGCACGCCGCTGCGCGCGGTCAGGAAGCCACTGCCGGCGTCGCCGGCGAGCAGCCGCACCGCACTCGCATCGCCGCGGTACAGGCCATCAGCCGTGCCCAGCCAATAGCCGCCATTGCGGTCATGGATGACCGTGGCCGCACGCACATCGGCACTGAGCGTCCAGGGTGCGGGCCGGACCTGATCATCGGCACCGATCTGGAACAGCCCACCTTCGGTGCCCGCCCAGACCGTGCCATCAGGCTCACGGGTGAGGCGGAACACGCTTTTTCCACCGAGCAGGGCCGGCGCGATCCGGGTGAAGCGATCGCCATCCCAACGGGCAACGCCATTGGAAGTGCCTACCCAGACACGCCCTTGCGGATCGGCCAACAGACTGTAGATGGTGTTGTCGGGCAGGCTGCGCGGATCGTCCGGCGCGGCCTGGTACCTGACCAGCGTGCCGTCCTCGCTGCGGCGGCAGATGCCGTGCTGGTTGGTGCCGATCCACAGCGATTGGGCGGCATAGGCCAGCGACCAGAACTGGCCCTCGCACGCGGCGTTGAGCTCGGGGAACCGCGCGAACGCGCTGCGGTCGGGGCCGAGCATGCTCAGGCCAACCCCATTGCTGCCCACCCAGACCCGGTCCTGTGGATCGATGAGCAGGGTTTCCACTTCGTTGCCGGGCAGCGAGCCGGGCGCGTCCGGATCATGCCGCCACACCCGCAGGCCAACGCCGTCCACGCGGGCCAGGCCATCATCGGTACCGGCCCAGATATAGCCCTGGCGATCCTGGGCCAGCGCCAGCACCATGCGCGACGGCATGCCCTCGGCCGCGCCCAGACGGCGCAAGCGTGGCGTTTCTGCCGATGTCCCTGCGGCTTCCAACACTGGCGGCACTGCGCACAACCACAGCCCCAACAGCACGATGCCTGCACCCCAGCGGCGCGTGCTCATCGATCCGGTCTCCCTGTTGGTGCGGATTGTCACACAGCGATCAGCACGGTGTCCGCATTCTGAGTCGGCTGCCGTGGATGGAACGGGCTGTTTCCGCCCTGGGCGAGCCAGACAGCACAGGCGGGCGGCGCTGTTGTCCGCCGCACCACGATCTGTTGCAGCCATGACGCTGCATCCGATGACGTGGCTGTGCGTATGATCGCCCCAGACCCTGATGGAGGCTGCGCCGTGCTCAAGCGCCTGACACTTTCCCTGCTGCTGGCCGCCACCCCGCTGCTCGCCGCTGCCGCCCCCGACAGCTACCGCATCGATCCGGTGCATACCCGCGTGCTGTTCGCGGTGGAGCATGCCGGCTTCTCCCATGCGCTGGGCACCGTGTCCGGCAGCGAAGGCGTGCTGGTATTCGACCCGGACGACTGGCGCACGGCACGCCTGGAGGTCAGCGTACCGATCCAGCGGCTGGACCTGGGCGATGACAAATGGAACACCGCCACGCTGGCGCGCAACCTGCTCGACGGTGAGCGCTTCCCCCAGGCGCGGTTCGTCTCCACGCATGTCGAGCCCATCGATCCGACCCACGCCAACGTTACCGGCCAGCTCACCGTACGGGGGGTGACCCGCGAGGTCACGCTGGCCGTCACCCTCAATGCGCTCAAGCGCCATCCACTGCCGCCGTTCCGCCGTACCGCCGGCTTCTCGGCCACCGCCACGCTCAGCCGCAGTGCCTTCGGCGTGGATGGCTGGGCCTCGATGATCGGCGATGAGGTGCAGCTGCGGATCGAGGCCGAAGCCGTGCGTGATCGCAACGCCGGCGATCCTGCCGATGCCGCGCCCACCGATGCGCCGGGAACTCCGGCCGCGCCAATCGACTCAGATACCCCACAGCCGGTCCAGGAGACCACGCCATGACCGCCAAGAACACGCCGACCCGCTGGGGCGGTGTCAGCCAGACCCTGCACTGGCTGATCGCCGTGCTGATCCTCGCCCTCGGCATCGTCGGGCTGACCATGGGCGAACTGCCCAAGACCCCGAAGTACTTCTGGGTCTACACCATGCACAAATCGATCGGCATCACCGTGCTGGCGCTGGTCGTGACCCGCCTGCTGTGGCGCCTGTACGCCGGCGCACCCCATCCGGTCCCAGGCACGCCGACCTGGCAGGAGCGCATCGCCTCCGCCACGCATTGGCTGCTGTACGTGCTGATGTTCGGCATTCCGCTGTCGGGCTGGCTGTACGACTCGGCCAGCGGCCTGCGCCCGTTCCGCTGGTTCGGCCTGGTCGACGTGCCGAAGCTGAGCCCACCGGACGAACGCGTCACCCAGATCTCGCACGCCATCCATGAGTGGGGCTTCTGGCTGCTGATCGCCGTGGTCCTGGCCCATGCCGGTGCCGCGCTTTATCACCATTTTTACCAACGCGATGCCACGCTTGCGCGCATGCTCCCGCAGCGCTGGCTTGCCTCCCCCCAGAAGGATTGACCATGAACATCAAGCTCACCTCCCCCGCCGCGGTCGCCGCCGCCCTGGCCGGCCTGCTGGCCACCGCCCCGGTCCTGGCCGCCGATTACGTGCAGGCGCCTGGCTCGGTACTGGCCTTCGCCACCAAGTACGACGGCGAAGTGTTCACCGGCACCTTCCCGGGCTTCGATACCCGGATCAGCTTCGATCCGGCCAAGCTGGACGATGCCAAGCTGGAAGTGACCATTCCGCTGGCCAGCGCCAAGAGTGGCAACAGCGACCGCGATTCGACCCTGCAGGGCGCGGACTTCTTCAACGTGGGCAAGTTCGCCCAGGCCAAGTACAGCGCCACCAAGTTCCGCTCGCTGGGCAACAACCAGTACGCCGCCGACGGCACGCTGGAACTGCGCGGCGTGAGCAAGCCGGTCACCCTGACCTTCACCTGGACCCCGGGCGCCCAGCCCGTGCTGGCCGGCAAGGCCACGGTCAAGCGCCTGGACTTCGGCGTGGGCGGCGGCGACTGGGCCGATACCAAGACCATTCCGAACGAGACCGCGATCAGCACGAAGGTCGTGCTCAAAGCAAAGTAACCCGACCGGACGGGTGCCGGCCGGCTCGCCCAAACCGGGTAGAGCCGACCGTTGGTCGGCTGCCAGAGCAACGACGCCCGCGGTAGAGCCGACCGTTGGTCGGCTGCCAGGACGTCATCGTCGCCAGGGCAGCCGACCAACGGTCGGCTCTACCGGATCCAGGCGTCTACCGCCGCCACATCGAACGGCCAGTCCAGCTCGCGGCCCCGCGCATCGCGCAACACCGGCACCCTCAGCCCGTAGCGGGCCTCCAGCGCGGGGGCGTCATCGATGAACACACTGTCCAGATCGGCCACCCGGGCCTGCGCCAGCACCGCCAGGGCCTGGTCGCACAAATGGCAGTCATCACGCTGGAACAAGGTAAACACCGGGCCACCCACCTTGGGAAATGTTGCGCCGCACTCAAGGCTGGCGCCTGCGACAGCATAGAATAGCGCTCCATCCGATACCCGCAGTTTGGCAATCATGGCTGTCAGCACGTTCGACGTTTTCAAGATCGGCATTGGCCCGAGTTCTTCGCACACCGTAGGACCGATGAAGGCTGCCGAACGTTTCGTGCACCGCTGGCTGCTCGATCCGGGCCATCTGCAGGACGTGGTGCGCATCCGCGCCGACGTCTATGGCTCGCTGGCCCTGACCGGCCGTGGCCATGGCACCGACAAGGCCGTGCTGCTCGGGCTGGAAGGCCAGCGCCCGAACCTGATCGATCCGGACATCATCCCCGAAACGCTGGAGCGGATCCGCAGCAGCAAGCGCATCCGCCTGATGGGCCAGCACGAGATCGCCTTCGACGAGAAGCGCGACCTGGGCCTGAACAAGCGCCAGAAGCTGCCGTACCACACCAACGGCATGCGCTTCACGGCTTACGGTGCGGACGAGCAGGTGATCGCCACGCGCGATTACTACTCCGTCGGCGGCGGTTTCGTGGTCAACCAGGATGACGCGGCCGATGACCGCATCGTGCCCGATGAAACCCCGCTGCCCTACCCGTTCAAGAGCGGCGATGAGCTGCTCGCGCAGACCGCCCGCAGTGGCCTGAGCATCGCCCAGATGATGTTCGAGAACGAAAAGTGCTGGCGTACCGAGGACGAGATCCGCGACAGCCTGCGCGAGATCTGGAGCGCCATGCAGGCCTGCGTGGAGCGCGGCATCCGTCAGGAAGGTACCCTGCCCGGCGGCCTGCATGTATCACGCCGCGCCCCGGCGCTGTACCGCGAACTGTCCTCCAAGCCGGAAGCGGCGATGCGCGACCCGCTGACCACGCTGGACTGGGTCAACCTGTACGCGCTGGCCGTGAACGAAGAAAACGCCGCCGGTGGCCGCGTGGTGACCGCACCGACCAACGGCGCAGCCGGCGTACTGCCGGCGGTGCTGCACTATTTCGACCGCTTCTGCCCCGGTGCCAACGAACAGCGTGTGTTCGATTTCCTGCTGACCTCGGCGGCGATCGGCATCCTGTACAAGGAAAACGCCTCGATCTCCGGTGCCGAAGTGGGCTGCCAGGGTGAAGTGGGCGTGGCCTGCTCGATGGCCGCCGGCGGCCTGGTCGCCGCGCTCGGCGGCAACCCGAGCCAGATCGAGAATGCCGCCGAGATCGGCATGGAACACAACCTCGGCCTGACCTGCGACCCGATCGGCGGGCTGGTGCAGATTCCCTGCATCGAGCGCAATGCGATGGGCGCGGTCAAGGCGATCAATGCCTCACGCATGGCCATGCGCGGCGACGGCAAGCACAAGGTCTCGCTGGACAAGGTCATCAAGACCATGCGCGACACCGGCCGCGACATGCAGGACAAGTACAAGGAAACCAGCCGCGGCGGGCTGGCGGTCAACGTCATCGAGTGCTGATCCACCGCCCCCGGCGGTAGAGCCGACCGTTGGTCGGCTGCTCCCGTTCGCATCATCGGCACGCCTGCACATCCGCTCGGATGTAGAGCCGACCGTTGGTCGGCTGCTCCCGTTCGCATCATCGGCACGCCTGCACATCCGCTCGGATGTAGAGCCGACCGTTGGTCGGCTGCTCCCGGTGGCATCGTCGGTACGCCTGCACGGCCGCTCCGGTACAGTCAGGACTTCCCCCGATGGAGACTGCCATGCGCATCCTGGCCGCCGCCCTGCTTGCCTGCCTGCCGCTGACCAGCCTCGCCGCTGAGACTTACGGCCCGCGGCTGGAAGGCTTCGACTATCCGTACCCCGTGAAGATCTTCCGGTTCGAGTCCCAGCGCCAGCCGCTGGAGATGGCCTACATCGACGTGCCCGCCGGTGGCAAAGGCTTCGCCGGGACGGTCGTGCTGCTGCATGGCAAGAATTTCTGCGCGGCCACCTGGAAGGACACCATCGCGGCCCTGAGCGCGGCCAGCTACCGGGTGATCGCGCCGGACCAGATCGGTTTCTGCAAATCGAGCAAGCCCGAGCGCTACCAGTACTCGTTCGGCCAGCTGGCTGCCAATACCGAAGCACTGCTGGAGCATCTGGGCTACGGCGAGGGCAAGCTGCACATCGTCGGCCATTCAATGGGGGGCATGCTCGCCGCGCGCTTCGCGCTGATGTACCCGCAGCGCACCCTCAGTCTCTCGCTGGTCAACCCGATCGGACTGGAAGACTGGAAGGCCAAGGGCGTGCCATGGCGCAGCATCGACGCCTGGTATGCGGGCGAGCTGAAGACCAGCTTCGACAGCATCAAGACGTACCAGCTCGACGTCTATTACAACGGCCAGTGGAAGCCCGAGTACGAGCAATGGGTGCGCATGCAGTCACGCATGTACGACGGCCCCGGCAAACAGGCGGTGGCATGGAGCCAGGCGCTGACCTCGGACATGGTGTTCAACCAGCCGGTGGTTCATGAGCTGCCCAGGCTGACCGTGCCAACCACGCTGTTCATCGGCCAGACCGACCGTACTGCAATCGGCCGCGATCTGGCACCGCCCGCCCTGAAAGCGACGCTCGGCAACTACCCTGCGCTGGGTAAAGCGGCGGCGGCAGCGATCCCAGGCGCCACCCTGGTGAGCTTCGAAGACCTCGGCCACTCGCCACAGGTGCAGGACCCGGACCGGTTCAATGCGGCACTGCTGAAGGCAATCTCACAACACGACTGACCTGCCCAGCCCCCCGGTAGTGCCACGCCATGCGTGGCGGCCGCCGTCCTCACCATTATCCGCCGACGCAGCAAGCCCACCCCTGGCGCTACCGTGTGCCTTGCTGGGATCGCGCGGCAATCAGCGCCGCACGATCGCCAGCACGTCGTCCAGCAAGGCGGCGGCGGTAACCTCCGCCCCGGCGCCCGGCCCCTGGATCAACAGCGGCTGGGCGTGATACCGGTCGCTATGAATCGCCACCCGGTTGTCGGTCTGCGCGCCGCCGGCCAGCGGATGGTCGCGCGGGAGCACACGCAGCCCCACCGACGCACCGTCGTGATCGAAGCCACCGACGAAGCGCAGGCACCCACCTTGGTCGTTGGCCTGCTGCCAATACTGCTGCAGCGGCGCATCCAGCAGTGACAGTTGCGCCAACGCCTCGGCCGGCGGCAACGCGGCGAGTGCCTCCGGCACCAGCGAGGCGACCTGTACCTGCTCGGCACGCAACGCAATGCCGCTGGCGCGCGCCAGGATCAACAGCTTGCGTCGGACATCTTCGCCGGACAGATCCACCCGCGGGTCCGGCTCGGTGTAGCCGGCCTCGGCCGCCTCCCGCACCCACGCAGAGAACGGACGCTGGCCATCGTAATGATGGAACAACCACGCCAGCGAACCGGACAGCACGCCCTCCACGCGATGGATGCGGTCGCCGCCGGCGACCAGCGCGCGCAGGCTGCTCAGCAGCGGCAGGCCTGCGCCCACGGTGGCACTGTCGCCATAGCGCGCGTCACCCTGCTGGCCGCTGTCGGCGATGGCCTGCGCACGGGCCAACTGTGCGCCTTGGCCGAGCTTGTTGGCGGTCACCACGTGCACGCCCCGTGCCAGCCACTGTTCGTGCCAGTTGGCTACGTCGTCACTGGCGGTCGCATCGACCACCACATCGCCCCGCTGCAGGCCCTCGGCTTCCGCCCACGGCTGCAATGCGACCGCACCGCGCGCGGCCAGGTTGGCCTGTGCAAGCTCATCCGCGGGGGTCTGTTCGCAGGCACGCGCCGTGCGTGAGTTGGCCAGCCACGAGAACGAGGGCAGCGTGACACCGCGATCCTGCAGCGCGGCGTACCGCTGCACGAACGCGGTGCCGACCGTGCCGGTACCGAGCAGGGCCAGCTTGCGATGGGCCGCCAGCGGCAGGTTCAGCACCGCGCTCATGCATCCACCTGTTTACGGCGCTGCACATCGCGGTGCTGATCGATCACAACCTGGGCGCGTTCCAGCCCAGCCTGCAGATCGGCCACCAGGTCTTCCGGTGACTCGATACCGACCGACAGGCGCAGCAGCCCTTCGCTGATCCCGGCGTGCGCACGCGCTTCCGGGGTCATGGCCGCGTGGGTCATGGTCGCCGGATGCGCGACCAGGCTTTCCACGCCGCCCAGCGATTCGGCCAGGGTGAAGCAGCGCAGGCCATCCACGAAGGCGCGCACCGCCGCATGCGGATCCTCGCCCGGGCACGAGGCCAGTTCGAAGGACAGCATCGCGCCAAAGCCGCTCTGCTGACGGGCTGCGATGGCGTGGCCGGGGTGATCGGCCAGGCCCGGGTAGTACACGCTGGCGACTGCATCGCTGGCGGCCAGCAGCTCGACCACGGCCGCCGTGTTTTCCTGGTGTGCGCGCAGGCGTGCACCCAGCGTACGCAGGCCACGCAGGGTCAGGAAGGCATCGAACGGCGAACCGGTCAGGCCCAGCGCGTTGGCCCACCACACCAGCTGCTCGTGCACCGCCGGATCACGCGCGATCACCGCCCCGCCGACCACATCGCTGTGACCGTTGATGTACTTGGTGGTGGAGTGCAGCACCAGATCGGCACCGAAGCTGATCGGCTGCTGCAGCGCCGGGGACAGGAAGGTGTTGTCGACGACTACCTTGGCACCGGCCTTGTGCGCGGCATCGATCACGAAGCGCAGGTCGGTGATGCGCAGCAGCGGGTTGGACGGGGTTTCGATCAGCACCAGCGTCGGCGACTGTGCCAGCGCGTCGGCCAACGAGCGCGGGTCGGTCAGGTCGGCGGTGATCAGGCCGAAGTGGCCCTTCTTCGCCAATGCGTTGAACAGGCGCCAGCTGCCGCCGTACGCATCGTGCGGCACCACCAGCGTATCGCCGGGCTGCAGCAGCGCATTGAGCACCAGATTGATCGCGCCCATTCCGGTGGAGGTGATCACCCCGCCCGCGCCGCCTTCCAGTTCGGCCAGCGCTTCACCGAGCAGATCGCGGGTCGGGTTGCCGCTGCGCGTGTAGTCGTACTGGCGCTTGTTGCCGAAGCCATCGAAGCTGAAGTTCGAGGACAGCACGATCGGCGGGGTCACCGCGCCGTGGGCGGTGTCACGGTCGATGCCGGCACGCACGGCGGCGGTGACGCGGCTACAGGACGGCTCGGTACCAGCGGAACGGCTCATGCGGTTTCTCCGGGGGATCGAAAAGCGGTGGCGAGGATCGCGTCGATGCGATCGGTTTCTTTCAGGAAGGCGTCGTGGCCATACGCCGAGCGCAGCACGCGCAGGCTGCCGCGCGGGCCCAGCCCCTCGACCAGGCCGACGCAGTCGGCCAGCGGGACCAGGCGATCGCCTTCCACAGCGACCACGACGGTCGGCACCTGGATGGCGGCCGGGTCGATGCGGTGCAGGTCGATGGATTCGGACAGGCGCAGGTAAGCATCGACCGGGGTGCGGGCGACATACTGCGCACCGGCGGCATCCAGATAGTCTTCGGCGGCAACGCGCACGCGGCCGTTGACCACTTCCGGCGCGGCGTCGAAGCGTTCGCCGAATTCTTCCGGCGTGCGGTAGCTGAGCATGGCGAACTGGCGCGCCAGCGACAGCCCGTGGCTCTCGGCGCACTGAAGCTGGCCCAGCGCAACCGCACGGCGCTGCAGCGCACGCCAGGCCGCGGCATACGGATGCGGGCGATGCGCACCGCTCACCGCGATCAACTTCTGTACGCGCTGGCGGTGACGGATCGCGAACTGCTGGCCGACCAGCGCGCCGTAGGAGTAGCCCACGAAGCACTGCAGGCGGGCGATGCCAAGATGGTCGAGCAGCAAGGCCAGCGCATCGGCCTGGTCGGCGGTATCGATCGGCAGGTCGAGCGCGCCGTCGGCGCCGATGAAATCGAACGCCAGGATGCGCAGCGAGGCCGGATCCAGCGCGCGACCTGCGGCCACCAGGCCCTCGGCCCAGCCCTTTTCGGGGAATTCGGCATTGGCCGCCACATGGCGGTGCGCGGAGATGCCGCCGGCCAGCACCACCACCGGCGCATCGGCACGGCCGACGCATTCGTAGCGCAGACGTACCGGCCGCGGTCCGCCGTGACGCATCGACAGTACCGCCGCGATATCGCCGCGCACGGCGTTCAGCCCGGCGTCGACGGGGACGCTGAGCGGGGCGAAGGAGTCGGTGGCGACAGGGGCGGCGGTGGCGAAGCGCATGGCGGTATCCAAAGTAGGAGTCGGCCATCGAGCTTTCGCGGAGCTCGCGTTCGAAGCGCACGCACGGTGCACGGTTCGAACCATCTTTCGGAAGACACCAACGGTCTCCGCAGGATTTGGCACCTACGCAGGTCGCTTTCGCGTCTGCGGGCTGCCCCGGCTTCAAAGGGCCTGTCCCTCTGCCGGTCTCGATGGTGGAGCCACGATGCCAGCGCTTCCGGCCCATGTCAATCCCTTCATCGGCATGAAGCGATATATATTCCAGATGATCATCAGTCGCGCATACTCCGGGATCCTCCCTGACCGGCTGACGCCTTGCGCTGCTTACGTTTCACCGCGGTGATTCTGATGATGATGCCGGTGCTGAACGCCTGGGCCGGCCCGGGGGCGAACTGGCGGAACGGCTGGCGGGCCGACCGGCCTGCAACCGCTGCCCCGGCGCAGCGCACCGCTGGCGCGCCGGTGCCGGCCCTGGCCGTACTGACCCTGGAAGGGGCTGGAGACCGCTGGCAGGCCCGGGTCGACAACCGCGTGGCCGGGCCGGTCCAGGTCGAACTGCGCGCCGCCGCCGGCGCCCCCGCGCTGCCGGGGCTACCCGTTCAGACGGTAGTGGCCGCCGGCGCCAGCGTCGTGGTGACCCGCCTGCAGCCGCCGGCCGGTAGTACCACGCTCCGCCTGGATCTGACGGCCGTTCCGGGCGACCCCGGTGCGCGCCCGCAGAATGTGACCTACCTCCTGCCGTTCGATGCCGCGCGCATCCAGGTCAGCCAGGCACCGCAGGGGCAGTTCAGCCACAACGATGCAGAGAACCGCGAGGCCATCGACTTCGCCCTGCCCGAGGGCACGCCCGTGCTCGCGGCGCGGGCAGGAACCGTCATGCAGGTCCAGGCCGGGTATCAGGGCAATGGGCAGGACCGGGACCACGATCTGGGCCGGGCCAACCTGGTGCGGGTGCTGCATGAGGACGGCAGCATGGCGGTGTATGCCCACCTGCAGCACCACGGCGTACTGGTCCGCCCCGGCGAGCAGGTCCAGGCGGGGCAGCGGATCGGGCTCTCGGGCAACACCGGCTACAGCGCCGCGCCGCACCTGCACTTCGCGGTCCAGGTCAATGCGGGCATGCGGCTGCGCTCGATCCCGGCACGGATCGTCAGCCCACACGGCGAGCTGCACTTCGCCCGGACAACGGACGAGGCCGGCGCATCCGCCCTGCCCTGACCCCGGCTACGCCCGCCCCCGTTATACTGGGCGGCTTATCTCCATGAAAAGCGCCCCGGGCGGGCGCGTCACGCCATGTCCGAAGTCGCTACCGAAGCTGCGCGCCGCCGCACCTTCGCCATCATTTCCCATCCTGACGCCGGCAAGACCACGCTGACCGAAAAGCTGCTGCTGTTCGGCGGTGCGATCCAGATGGCCGGTTCGGTCAAGGGCCGCAAGGCCGCGCGCCATGCGACCTCCGACTGGATGGCCCTGGAAAAGGAGCGCGGGATCTCGGTCACCTCCTCGGTGATGCAGTTCCCGTACGAAGGCAAGATCGTCAACCTGCTCGACACCCCCGGCCACGCCGACTTCGGCGAGGACACCTACCGCGTGCTCACCGCGGTGGACTCGGCACTGATGGTGATCGACGTGGCCAAGGGCGTGGAAGAGCGCACCATCAAGCTGATGGAAGTCTGCCGCCTGCGCGACACCCCGATCATGACCTTCATCAACAAGCTCGATCGCGAGGGCAAGGAGCCGATCGATCTGCTGGATGAAGTGGAAAGCGTGCTCGGCATCCAGTGCGCGCCGGTCACCTGGCCGATCGGCATGGGCCAGCGCCTGAAGGGCGTGGTCCACCTGATCAGCGGTGAGGTGCACCTGTACGAGCAGGGCCGCAACTTCACCCGCCAGGATTCGACCATCTTCCCCTCGATCGACTCGCCCGGACTGGCCGAGAAGATCGGTGAGCGCATGCTGGCCGACCTGCGTGACGAGCTGGAGCTGGTGCAGGGCGCCAGCCATCCGTTCGACGTGGAGGCCTACCTGGCCGGCAAGCAGACGCCGGTGTTCTTCGGCTCGGGTGTGAACAACTTCGGCGTGCAGCCGCTGCTGGATTTCTTCGTCGAGCATGCACCGTCACCGCAGCCGCGCGCGACCACTGGCCGCATCATCGCGCCGCAGGAAAACAAGCTGACCGGCTTCGTGTTCAAGATCCAGGCCAACATGGACCCGCAGCACCGCGACCGCGTGGCCTTCATGCGGGTGTGCTCGGGCCGTTTCGTGGCCGGCATGAAGACCTTCCATGTGCGCACCGGCAAGGAAATGAAGCTGGCCAATGCGCTGACCTTCATGGCCAGCGACCGCGAGATCGCCGCCGAGGCATGGCCGGGCGATGTGATCGGCATCCACAACCACGGCACGATCTCCATCGGTGACACCTTCACCGAGGGCGAAGCGGTCAGCTTCACCGGCATCCCGAACTTCGCGCCGGAACTGTTCCGCCGCGCACGCCTGCGCGATCCGCTCAAGCTCAAGCAGTTGCAGAAGGGATTGGCGCAGCTCTCCGAAGAGGGCGCGACGCAGTTCTTCCGCCCGCTGATGAGCAACGACCTGATCCTGGGCGCGGTGGGTGTGCTGCAGTTCGATGTGGCGGCGTATCGCCTGAAGGACGAGTACGGCGTGGAAGCCACCTTCGAGCCGGTCAGTGTGACCACGGCGCGCTGGGTCACCTGCAGCAACGAGAAGAAGCTGGAGGAGTTCCGCGAGAAGAACGCCGGCAACCTGAGCATCGATGCCGCCGGCCAGCTGGTCTATCTGGCACCGACGCGGGTCAACCTGCAGCTGGCGCAGGAGCGCGCGCCGGATGTTCGCTTCGCGGCCACCCGCGAAGCAGCGCACAGCATCTCGGTCAGCTGATCGCTCCACCGGTCTACCGGCTGAACAGGCGCACGTGCATGCGCGCGCCATCGCGGCGATGATAGGGGGGAGCGGGCTCCCCCTCCCCGCACTCCGATCATCGCCATGACCTCTGTCGTTTCCGTTCGAGAAGAAATCGCCAGCGCCCTGACCCACGGGCTTGGCGCCGTCGCTGCACTGGCCGGCAGTGCAGTACTGATCACCCTGGCCGCCATCTACGGCGACGGCTGGCAGCTGGCCAGTGCGATCGTATTCGGGGTGGCGCTGTTGCTGTTGTATACGGCGTCAACGCTCTATCACGCGATCCAGCATCCGGTCGCCAAGGGCCGGCTGAAGGTGTTCGATCACTGTGCGATCTACCTGTTGATCGCCGGTACGTACACGCCGTTCACGCTGATCGGTCTGCGCGGGGGTCCGTGGGGCTGGGGGATGTTCACGGCAATCTGGGCGCTGGCGCTGTTCGGGGTGGTGTTCAAGTTGTTCTACACGGGCCGGTTCAAGCTGCTGTCGACGATCATCTATATCGCGATGGGCTGGATGGTGATGGTGGCGATCAAGCCGATGTGGCATTCGCTGGATGCGTGGACGCTGGGGTGGCTGTTGGCCGGCGGGGTGTTCTATACGTTGGGGACGGTGTTCTATCACCGGGAGTCGGTGCCGTACTCGCATGCGATCTGGCATCTGTTCGTGATCGGTGGGAGTGTGTGCCACTTCGTTGCGGTGACGGCGCAGATTCTCTGAGTGCTGTTTTCTGCCAGGCAAGTGCGACGGCACCCGGACCAGCGAGAGCACTGGCACTAGGACTAGGACTAGCAACAGCAACGGCAACGGCAACGGCAAGAGCAAGACCAAGAGCGACTCGGGCGTCAGGAATGCGCCAGGCGGGGTCGGCACGGGTGGGTCGGCGGGACACGCCGTGAATCCGTCCCTGGAGGCTCATGTCGCGCCATCCATGGCGCTCATGGTCCCGCCAACCCACCCGCACCGCCCCGCTCACCCTTGGCCGGTGGCCTGAGAAGGTCAGAATCCTGGTTGGACCGGATGCCAAGCATGGCCGACGCACCGCGCCTGGAGCAGTCATCGACAACGGCGGCGCCGACGGTCGACACGCCTCACCCTGACAGTACCCTTACCAATGCTTCGCGCTGCCTGCACGATGCAAGGGCAACCATGGGGATGTGAATACTGTGCCCTCCCCTGTTCCGTCCGATGCCCCTTCCCGTTCCCGCTGGCGCTGGCGTCGTCCTGGCAAGCGGGGGCAGCGGTGGTTGGCGATCCTGGTGTTTCTGTTCGCTGCGCTGTTGATCCTGATCGCATTGTGGGATTGGAACTGGTTCAAGGGACCGGTGGAGCGGGCGGTGCAGGCCAAGACCGGGCGTGCGTTCCATATCACGGGCGATCTGGATGTCGATCTGGGTCGGGTGACGACGGTGCGCGGTGATGGGCTGACCTTTGCCAATGCGACGTGGGCCAAGCAGCCGCAGATGGCGACGGCCGATCGGGTGGAGATCGATCTGCGGGTGTGGCCGCTGCTGCGTGGGCAGGTGCGGATTCCGGAGATCCGCTTGACGCGGCCGGATCTGTTGCTGGAAACCGCGCCGGAGAAGAATCAGCCGGGCAATTGGGATTTCCTGGGGCCGAGCGACGGTGATCCGCCGGTGCTGCAGCGGTTGTTGGTCGATGATGGGCGGCTGCAGTTCCGGGATGCGGCGGGCCGGACCGATGTGCTGGTGTCGCTCGACAGTGGCAAGCCACGCGACAAGGACAGTGGTCCGCCGCTGCTGGTGAAGGGCAAAGGGCGCTGGCAGGGCAATCCGTTCTCGCTGGAGGGCAATACCGAGTCGCCGCTCGAGCTGACCAATACCGGCCATCCGTTCCGCATCCATCTGGATGGGCGCGCCGGGAATACGCATGCGATCGCCAGTGGGACGTTGACCAATCCTTTCCAGTTGCGGGTGTTCAATCTGGAGTTGATGCTGAGTGGCCAGGATATGGAGGATCTGTACCCGCTGATCGGGGTCGCCATGCCCTCCACGCCGCCGTACAAGCTCAAGGGACAGCTCAAGCGCGACAACGCGATCTGGCGCTATGAGAATTTCACGGGCACGGCCGGTGACAGCGATCTGGGCGGGACCGCGCAGATCGATGTGAGCGGTGACCGGCCGTTCCTGAAGGCGGATCTGGTGTCCAAGCGATTGGACTTCGACGACCTGGCCGGCTTCATCGGGGCGCCGCCGAAGACCGGCGCGGGGGAATCGGCCAATGCCGAGCAGAAGGCGAAGGCCGCCGCGCTGGCGGCCCGTGCCAAGGTACTGCCGGATACACCCTACAACCTGTCCAAGCTGCGCGCGATGGATGCCGATGTGCGCTGGAAAGCGCAGCGGATCAACTCGCCGGCCCTGCCGCTGGATGACATGGATGCGCACCTGAAGCTCAACGACGGGCTGCTGCGCCTGGAACCGCTCAACTTTGGTGTGGCCGGCGGCGATATCCGCAGCACGATCCGGATGGATGCCCGCAAGCAGGCCATTTCCACGCAGTTGCAGGCCACCATCCGCAAGGTGCAGCTGGGCAAGCTGTTCCCCGATGCGAAGCTGGCCGAGCAGGCCTCCGGCGGTATCAGTGGCGACGTCAACCTGACCGGGCAGGGCAACTCCGTCGCGGCCATGCTTGGCAGTTCCGATGGCACCGTGGCGGTCGGCATCGGCCGCGGCCATGTCGGCAATCTGATCATGGAACTGGCCGGGCTGGATGTCGCCGAATCGGTGAAGTTCCTGTTCACCGGTGACAAGCAGATTCCACTGCGTTGCGCGTGGGGCGACTTCGGGGTGACCAACGGCGTGATGCAGTCGCGTTCGCTCGCCTTCGATACCACCGACACCCTGATCCTTGGCGAGGGCAAGGTGGATCTGAAACAGGAACAGCTGGATCTGCTGCTGCGACCGCGCCCGAAGGACATGAGCATCCTGGCGCTGCGCTCGCCGCTGCGCATCGGCGGAACCTTCAAGGATCCCTCGTTCCGGCCGGACTTCAAGGCGCTGGGCATCCGCGGGGCGATCGCCCTGGCGCTGGGCAGCATTGCCCCGCCCGCCGCGCTGCTGGCGACGATCGAAACCGGGCCGGGCGAGGACAGCAACTGCGGTGGCCGCTACGCCAAGTGATTCCGGCCAATTCTGGCCGGATGCCGACTCATGGCCGGCATGCCGGCCAGCAAGGATCCACGCTCAACCGGCGACGATGTACTGTTGGAGCTGATCGAGTTTCTGTGCTTGTTCGTCGATCACCGACTTGACCAGGTCGCCGATCGAGATCACGCCGAGGACCCCGTTGCCATCGACCACCGGAAGGTGGCGGATGCGGTAATCGGTCACCAGTTGCAGGCAGTGCTCGACCTGCTCGCCTGGCGCGACGGTCACCACCTTGGGGGTCATGATCTCGCGGACGTCGGTTGTGCGTGAGGAGCGTTCGTGCAGCACGATCTTCCGCGCGTAATCGCGCTCGGACAGAATGCCGACCAGGTGCCGGCCTTCCATCACCAGAACCGCGCCGATGCCCTTTTCAGCCATCAACCGGATGGCGTCGATCACCGCCGACGTCGGGGCGACTGCGAATACCTCAGGGGACTTGCCTTCCAACAGCTGTCGTACCGTGGTCATCTCGCTGCTCTCCACCGATGGGATGCAGGGCCGAGTCTGCCACGAACGGGGCCTGCCAGGTGTCAATCAGGTACAGCGGGCGCTGTTTGGATTCTTCGTACAGCCGGCCCAGGTATTCACCGATCAGGCCCAGCGCGATCAGCTGTATCCCGCCAAGGAACAGGATCACCGCCATCATCGTTGGCCACCCAGCGACACGGTCGCCGTACAGCGCGGCCTTCAGCACCACGACCAGCGCGAACAGGAACGCGAAACTCGCCGCTGCCAGGCCCAGATAGGTGGTCACCCGCAGCGGCGCGGTCGAAAAGCCGGTGATCCCTTCCAACGCGAAGTTCCACAGCCGCCAGAACCCGAACTTGCTCTCCCCGACCAGCCGCGCATGGCGGTGGTAAGGCAGGGCCTTGCGCCGGAAGCCCACCCAGCCGAACAGCCCCTTCATGAAGCGGTGGCGCTCACGCAGCTGACCCAGCGCCTGCAGCGCGCGCGGCGACAACAGGCGGAAGTCGCCGGTATCGGCCGGAATCGGTGTCTTGGACAGCCGCCCGATCACCCGGTAGAACGCCTTGGCTGTAGACCGTTTGAGCCAGCTTTCGCCATCGCGCACCAGGCGCGTGCCGTACACGTTGTCATAGCCCTGTTGCCACAGCGCGACGAACTCGGGAATCAGTTCCGGCGGATCCTGGCCATCGGCATCGAGGATCATCACCGCACCGTCGTCGACGAAATCCAGCCCGGCGGTGAGCGCCGCTTCCTTGCCGAAATTCCGCGAGAGCCGCAGCACGCCGACGCAGCCGTCGGCAGCGGCCAATCCCTGCATGACGTCCCATGTCGTATCGGTACTGCCGTCGTCCACATACAGCACGCGGCCGTCGATACCTTCCAGTCCATCGAGCACCGCACGCAGCCGTGGGTGCAGCATCGGCAAGGCAAGCGCTTCATTGTGGGCGGCGACGACGACGGTCAGGCGTGGGCTGTTCATGCGGCGATTGTAGCGTCAGCCAATCACGTTCATGAACGCTCAATCCTCGCTGAGGTAACCACTCCCGCCCAACTGCCGCGCCTGCCGCTGGATCCATGTCGCGCGGCGCTGGACGTAGGGTCCGGGCTGGGCCGCGTTGTAACGTCGCGGTGATGGCAGCACCGCTGCCAGCCGCGCGCTTTCGGCCGGGCTCAGCCGCGACGCGTCCTTGTTCCAGTACTGCCGGGACGCGGCCTGCGCGCCATAGATGCCGTCGCCGAACTCGGCGATGTTGGCGTACATCTCCAGGATCCGCGACTTCGGCCACAGCGCTTCGATCAACACGGTGTACCAGACCTCCAGGCCCTTGCGGATCCAGCTGCGGCCCTGCCACAGGAACAGGTTCTTGGCGACCTGCTGGCTGATCGTGCTGGCCCCGCGCAGGCGGCCGCCGCGTGCGTTGTGGTCACGCGCCTTCTCGATGGCCTGCAGGTCGAAGCCGTTGTGCTCCGGGAAGCGCTGGTCCTCGGCGGCCACCAGCGAAATCGGCAGGCTCGGCGCCATCTGGTCCAGGTCGCGCCACTGGTAGTGCAGCCGGTAGCTCCAGTCGCCCTCCCCCAACGCTTCGCCATAGCGCCACAGCATCACGCTGGACACCGGCGGGTCGATGAAACGCAGGGCCAGCACCTGCAGCACACTGAAGCCGACAAACAGTACCGGCAGCCACAGCAGGCGCTTCCAGTGCCAGCGGCGCGGACGTGACGGTTCCAGGTCCGGCTCGACCTTGAGGTTGCTGCGCTCTGCCCCCATTACTGGTGCATCCTTTACTTGCACGGTTGTCGGCGCATTATCCGGCAACCGGCACTCCTTTCGCGCAGCCACCGAACCGATGACCGCCCAATCCGACTCCCTTGTCCGTTTCCTGCTCCCCGATGCCGGCGTCCGCGGCGTGCACGTGCACCTCGATGACACCTGGCGGGAGATCCTGTCCCACGCGGTCTATCCGCCGGGCGCCGCTGAACTGCTCGGCGAGGCCAGCGTGGCCTCGGCGCTGTTCACCGGCCACACCAAGGTCGATGGCCGGCTGTCGATCCAGCTGCGCAGCAACACCGCGATGCGTACCCTGTTCGCCGAGTGCACCGCGGCCGGCACGCTGCGCGGCATCGTCCAGCTGGCCGACGGCGGCGGCGACGCCCCGCGCGACCTGACCGCGCTGGGCGAGGACGCGCTGCTGGCGATCACCATCGAAAACCCCGGCCTGGACCCGCGCGAACCGCAGCGCTACCAGAGCCTGGTCGGCCTGACCGCAGCCGGTCTGGACGAAGCCTTCGAGGATTATTTCCGCCAGTCCGAACAGCTGCCCACCCGGCTGCTGCTGGCCGCCGACGGCACCCGCGCCGCAGGCCTGCTGTTGCAGAAGCTGCCGGGCGATGAAGGCGACCAGGACGGCTGGTCGCGTGCCAGCGCGCTGTTCGAGACCCTGGGCAAGCAGGAACTGCTGGAGGTACCGGGCCACGATCTGCTGCACCGTCTGTTCCATGAAGAGACGCCGGAACTGCTCGGCGACAAGGCCCTGCGCTTCGCCTGTTCGTGCTCGCGCGAGCGGGTGGCAGGCATGTTGCAGTCGATTGGCGAGGAAGAGGCCCGGGCTGCCGCCGAGCCAACCGGCGCGGTGGAAGTGCGGTGCGAATTCTGCGGGCAGGAGTATCACTTTCCGTTGACGGAATTCGACATACTGTTCCGCGAGATGGATGTATCCTCGCCGGCACCTGAACGGCTTCAGTAAACTTGGCAAGCGTTTTGTTCTGGGGAGAACCAAGACTTGTTAAGAAATCATAAACGCCCTAGGATCAATGTCCCGCTTCGGCGGGAACTTGTGTTCACCGCGCTTGTCTGAGAGTTCCCATGCATTCCCTTCTGCGTCTACCGCTGGCCCTGATGATCGCCCTAGGCGCGATCTCGGGCGCGCATGCGCAGGCCAAGGGCAAGCAGGACGGCACCGTGTTGCCGGTCTGGAACAAGGGCAGCGGCAAGGTGGAGGCGTTGCTGTATCTGGAACCCACCGGCGAGCAGGCGGTCGGTGCGCGCTGGCATTTCGGCCGCAGCTCCCTGGACGCGGCCTTCGGCCTGTCCTCGGGTGACTCGCTGGGTCTGCTGTGCAACAGCAGTCGCGGGACGAGCATCAGCGGATTGGCCAGCCATTGCATGCTGGCGACACTGGGCGATGAGGAAGACAACACGCTCAGCCGCCGCGTCAGTGGCACCGCCGCGTTCAACCGGCCTGGCGGCCGCGTGGGCATCACCGCCGGCAGCGGCCGCGACACCCTGCCCGCGTGGCTGGCTGGCCCGAACAAATCGCCTTCACTGCGCGCCGAACAGAACGACCTGACCGTCTTCGGGCAGAAGAACATCGGCCGCGAGGGCTTCGTCTCGATCGGCGGCACCTATGCCAAGGCGCGTCTGGTCCCCATCGCGGACGCCTCGCCGGCGATCGTGGACCGCTGGGACAGCAAGAGCCTCACCATCGGTGCCGGCTATGGCAACTTCAGCGGCAACATCATCGGCCGCGTGGTCGATGTTCCGGGCCAGCCCGGCAAGTGGGAAGGCCTGGGGGTCGGCCTGACCTGGCGCACGCCGTGGAGCGGGCAGCTCACCGTGGGCGCGGAGAACGTGGTCACCCGCGGCAAGAACCCGTTCGCCCCCCGCAACGAGAGCACGGACGAGGGCACCGTCCCCTACGTGCGGTACGAGCAGGATCTCTGACCTGTCGTTGCGACGACCCGTCAATACCCGTCATCCAAAGGGCGCCTCCACGAGGCGCCCTTTTTCGTTTGGGCTGCCTGTCAAGGGCGCACACGGCCCATTCAGGGTGAAATTTTTTTAACAAAATTCTTAACAAATGAGACGTTTTGGGCGGCAGATATCGCTTAGAGCCTTATGCTGCAAAGGCTTTGCCGAATTTCACCTAAATCACATGGAACATTAACGGCTCTTTAATTTTTAGTTGCACGTGGTTACTATCGAGTCAGCTTCACGGATTGGGAACGCCTTTCGTCCCCGCGCTGAAGCCCATCCCAACACGTTGCACCCAAGTCAACTTGGAGAGAGAGCCCAATGAATCGCAACAGCAACAAACTGCGTGACGCCGTCGTCCTCGCGCTGATCGCCAGCGCTGCCGGCACCGGCAGCGCCGTCGCCCAGGAAGCCACTGGCACCACCAATCTGGACCGCATCTCGGTCACCGGTTCGCGCATCCGCCAGGTTGACGTCGAGACCGCGCAGCCGGTGCTGACCATCTCGCGTGCAGATATCCAGAACCAGGGCTTCAGCTCGGTCGGCGACATCCTGCAGAACATTTCGGCCGCCGGTAGCCCGAACTTCAGCCGCGCCTCGCCGCTGACCTCCAACCAGGAAGCCGGTGGTCAGTACATCGACCTGCGCAACCTGGGCGCACAGCGCACGCTGGTGCTGGTCAATGGCAAGCGCCTGGGCATCAGCCCGGACGGCTACCAGGACATCTCCATCATCCCGACCTCGATGGTCGAGCGCATCGACGTGCTGAAGGACGGCGCCTCGTCGATCTACGGTTCGGACGCGATGGCCGGTGTGATCAACATCATCACCCGCAAGAACTTCGACGGCCTGGAAGCGAACGTCTACAAGGGCCAGTACAGCCAGGGCGATGGCGAGAAGGAAACCTACGACTTCGTCATGGGCTTCTCCGGTGACCGCGGCTCGCTGACCGTCGGCGCCGAGTACCACAAGGAAGAAGGCGTGTGGGCCAAGGATCGTCCGTTCACGGCCGACACCTACCCGGATTGGGATCCGGCCTCCTCGCTGACCCCGGTCGGCCAGTACGGTAACTACAACCGCTTTGCCAACCAGTTCAACCGCAATGCTGCGGGCGCGCTGGTGCTCAACGCCCAGGGCAACCCGGTCCGCCGCAGCGCCGGCTGGTCGGTCGCCAATCAGGGCAGCGATGCCATCGGTGCCAACGACTTCCACCCGCAGACCGCTGCGGATCAGAGCCGTTCGTCCGATCAGATGCACCTGCTGACCCCGCTGGAGCGTCGTTCGCTGTTCGTCAGCGGCAACTACGACATCACCGACAACGTCCGCTTCACCACGGACCTGTCCTACACCAAGCGCCAGTCGCAGCGTCAGATCGCCGGTTACCCGCTGCAGTCGTCCGCCTTCGGCGTGCCGATGGCCGGCGCGGTCTATCAGACCAATCCGGATGGCAGCCGCACCCTGGTCAGCAATGGCAGCTACTTCAACCCGAACGGCAATCGTGACCTGTACCAGGCCGACGTCGCCAGCTTCGTCGATGCTGATGGCAACCCGCTGTACTCGCAGACCAACGACGTCGACTTCCGTCGCCGTGGCTGGGAAGTCCCGCGTACCACCGATTCGACCCTGACCACCTGGCGTTTCGCCGCGGCACTGGAAGGTTCGTTCGAAATCGGTGACCGCTTCTTCAACTGGGATGTCGGCGCGCTGTACAACGAAAACGACAGCCTGCTGATCAACAACGGCAACTTCTACATCCCGGCCGTCGCCGCGGCTGTGGGTCCGTCGTTCCTCAACTCCTCCGGCCAGGTCGTCTGCGGCACCCCGGGCAACGAGATCGCCGGCTGCGTGCCGTGGAACCCGTATGCCGGCTACGGCGCAGGCAGCGACCAGTACTCGCTGGGCGATCCGAACGTGCAGAACTACCTGTTCCGCGAAGAACACGCCACCGGCAAGACCACCACCCACAACTACTTCGCCAACCTGTCGGGCACCATCGTGCCGCTGCCGGCGGGCGACCTGGGCTTCGCGGTCGGCTATGAATACCGCAAGGAAAGCGGTGCGTTCAACCCGGATGCGATCGCCCAGTCGGGTGACTCGACCAACCTGGCGTCCGGTCCGACCAAGGGTTCCTACGCCCTGGATGAGTTCTACCTGGAATTGAACATCCCGATCCTGGCGGATCTGGCGTTCGCCAAGGAACTGACCCTGGACGTGGCCACCCGTTACTCGGATTTCACCAGCTTCGGTGACACCACCAACAACAAGTTCGGCCTGAAGTGGCGTCCGATCGACGACCTGCTGGTCCGTGCCACCTATGCCGAGGGCTTCCGCGCCCCGACCATCGGTGATCTGTACGGCGGCACCTCGCAGACCTTCCCGACCAACTTCGTCGATCCGTGCGACAGCGTCTACGGCGACGTCCGCGGCAGCGCACGCTGCGTCCAGGATGTCGGCCAGGGCTACCGCCAGCTGTCGCAGGGCTTCGTCCCGACGACCGGCCGTGCCGCACAGAGCCCGGTGCCGTTCAACTCCGGCTCGAACCCGAACCTGACCCCGGAAACCTCCGAGTCCAAGACGGTCGGCTTCGTGTACAGCCCGAGCTACGTCACCGGCCTGAGCGTGGGTGTGGATTGGTGGAGCATCCGCATCGACAACACGATCGTCAGCGACAGCCCGAACCTGATCATGGAAGACTGCTATGTCCGCCTGATCGAATCGCGCTGCTCGATGTTCAGCCGTGACCCGAACAACGGCAACATCGTGGGCACCCTGAACTACGGCAACCGCAACGCCGGTTACACCGAAACCGAAGGCTTCGACTTCGACATCAGCTACAGCCGTGACACCGATTTCGGCCGCTTCTCGGCCAAGTCGTCGACCACGTACGTGGGCAAGTACGAAGAGAAGTCCACGGACGATGTGGACGCCGTGCCGTCGCAGAACAATGGCTTCGGTGCATTCTTCCGCGTGCGCTCGAACCTGGGCCTGGGCTGGAGCATGAACGACCTGTCGGTCAACTGGAACGTGCGTTACTTCTCCGGCACCAAGGAAAGCTGCCGCTTCGCCACGCGTTGCACCCTGCCCACCTACAGCGCACCGGATACCCTGGGCGTGATCTCGCCGCAGACCGAGCTGGGCGCAGTGACCTTCCACGACGTGCAGGTGTCCTATGCCACCCCGTGGAATGCCACCGTCGCCGTGGGCGCCAACAACGTGTTCAACAAGGTCGGCCCGATGATGACCTCGCAGCCGAGCTCGAACTTCTCGTACTACGGCGGCTACGACATCGGTCGCTTCCTGTACATGAAGTACTCGCAGAAGTTCTGATCGATCCACTGATCAACAACGTCTGATGCAACGGCCCCGAAAGGGGCCGTTGTTTTTTGTGGCGACGCGCGGCCCCGTCCAACGGCCGCATACAAAAAAGGCCGCGTTTCCGCGGCCTTCTGCTTGCCTGCAGCGATCAGATCACCCCAGCGGAATCAGCGTCTCGATCACATGCTCCACATAGGCTTCGAAATCCTCGCGCGCCTGCTTGGGCTGCTGCAACTGCAGCGACAGCTGCAGGAAGCCGACATAGGCGGCATAGGCCAGGCGTGCACGGTGCTGCGCATCCGTGCGGCTGAGGCCGGCCTGGCGGAACGAGGCGACCAGGTACTCCAGGCGGCGATGCGAGACACGGTCGATGACCGGGCGCACCATCGGGTGATCCAGCGCCTTGAGCAGTTCGCTGTAGATGATGTGCGGCTGCACTTCATGCGCCACCACCTGGAACAGCTGGCGCAGGCGTACGCGCGGGTCGGTCACATCGGCCAGGCTGCCGAACACCTGCTCCTGCTCGAACAGCTCCCAGCGCTCCAACGCGGCCTGCAGCAACGCATCGCGCGAGGGGAAGTGCCAATAGAAGCTGCCTTTGGTGACACCCAGGCGCCGCGCCAGCGGTTCGACCGCAACCGCGCCCACGCCTTGTTCGGCAATCAGATCCAGTGCGGCCTGGGCCCAGTCTTCGGCACTGAGGCGGCTGTTGCGGCCGGCACGTGGCTCGCCGGCGGAAGCTTCGGGTTCATTCATAGGTGGATTTAACCATACGCCGGGGTTGGTTGCAGTACGTGAATGCACACAGGGGCGCCTGGAGCCTCGCCGCACAAGGGATGTCCCCACCATACTCCCAAGTATTGACATCGCACAGGGCAGGTCCATACTAGCGAGTATGGTCACTCCTTCTTCTACTCTGCCCCGTTTTGACGATGAGCGACTGACCGGCGCGCACGACGCCGTGCTGGCCGCCACCCGGTCGGGCCCGGGGCGTCGCGGCACCGTGCTGTTCGCCCACGGCTTCGGCCAGACCCGGCATGCCTGGAATGCCACCGCGGCCGCGCTGGTCGACGCCGGTTACCAGACCCTGTCCTACGACGCACGCGGCCATGGCGATTCAGACTGGAATCCGGCCGAACGCCCTTACCACGGCGAACAGTTCGCCGATGATCTGATCGTGCTGGCCGGCGAGCAGGCGCAGCCGCCGATCCTGATCGCCGCCTCGATGGGCGGCCTGTTCGGTTTGCTGGCCGAGTCGCGCTGGCCGGGCCTGTTCTCGGCGATGGTGCTGGTGGACATCACCCCGCGCTGGGACACCGCCGGGGTCGAAAAGATCCTGATGTTCATGACCGCACACCCCGACGGCTTTGCCTCGCTGGCGCAGGCGGCCGATGTGATCTCCGCCTACCTGCCGCACCGCCCGCGCAAGTCGGACGATTCCCTGCGCGCGTTGCTGCGCGAGGACGGTCACGGCCGCTGGCGCTGGCATTGGGACCCGCGCCTGGTCGCCGAACTGGCGCGTGACAGTGAACACCACCAGGACGCGCTCGCCGACGCAGCGCGCCAGGTGAAATGCCCATTGCTGCTGGTCAGCGGTGGCCGCAGCACCCTGGTCACCCCGCAGACGGTGGCCGAGTTCCTCGCGTTGGTGCCACATGCACGCCACGTGCAGCTGCCGGAGGCCACGCATATGGTCGCCGGTGATGACAACAACGCCTTTACCGCTACTGTGTTGGACTATCTGGACGTGTTGCCCTCGGCCTCCGCCGTCGCATCGTCCGCCATTACCGAGCACGTCACCGGAGCACGCTCATGAGCATTGTCGTTCCCTTCCTCGTCGTCCTGTTGGCAGGTGCGTTCGTCGCCTACCACCGGATGCGCCTGATCACCTGGACGATCATCAGCCTCGTGCTGCTGGCCGCCTGCTGGTTCATCCCGTACGTCAACCAGACCGCCACGATCGTGGCCGCGGCCATCGTCGCCGTGATCGCCGTGCCGCTGCTGCTGCCCTTCATCCGCAAGCCGCTGCTGACCGCGCCGATGATGAAGGTGTTCCGCAAGGTGCTGCCGCCGCTGTCGCAGACCGAGCGCATCGCGCTGGAAACCGGCTCGGTCGGTTTCGAAGGCGAGCTGTTCACCGGTGACCCGGACTGGAACATCCTGCTCAACTACCCCAAGCCGCAGCTCACCGCTGAGGAACAGGCGTTCCTGGACGGCCCGGTCGAAGAGCTGTGCAAGATGGTCAACGACTGGGAAATCACCCACGTCTACGCCGACCTGCCGCCGGAGCTGTGGAGCTTCATCAAGAAGAACAAGTTCTTCGGCATGATCATTCCGAAGGAATACGGCGGCCTGGGCTTCAGCGCGCTGGCCCACCACAAGGTGATCCAGAAGCTGGCCTCGGTGTCGAGCGTGGTCAGCTCCACCGTCGGCGTGCCCAACTCGCTGGGCCCGGGTGAACTGCTCAACCATTACGGCACCCAGGAACAGAAGGACCAGTACCTGCCGCGCCTGGCCGATGGCCGTGAAGTGCCCTGCTTCGGCCTGACCGGTCCGTTCGCCGGCTCGGACGCCACCTCGATTCCTGATTACGGCATCGTGTGCAAGGGCGAGTGGAACGGCGAGCAGGTGCTCGGCGTCAAGCTCACCTTCGACAAGCGCTACATCACCCTGGCCCCGGTGGCCACGCTGATCGGCCTGGCCTTCCGCATGTACGACCCGGATGGCCTGATCGGCAGCACCCGCGACATCGGCATCACCCTGGCGCTGCTGCCGCGTGATACCGCCGGCGTGGAAATCGGCCGTCGCCACTTCCCGCTCAACTCGACCTTCCAGAACGGCCCGATCCGCGGCAAGGATGTCTTCATCCCGCTGACCCAGCTGATCGGCGGCGCCGAGAAGGCCGGCAAGGGCTGGAACATGCTCAACGAGTGCCTGGCCGTCGGCCGCTCCATCACCCTGCCCTCCACCGCCAGTGGCGGTGCCAAGGCCGGTGCGGTGGTGACCGGTGCCTATGCCCGCATCCGCAAGCAGTTCGGCCTGTCGGTCGGCCGCTTCGAGGGCGTGGAAGAAGCGCTCGCCCGCATCGGTGGCAAGGCTTACGCGATCAGCGCGCTGTGCCAGGCCACGGCGGCGGCGGTGGACCGCGGCGACGTGCCGTCGGTGCCGTCGGCCATCGCCAAGTACCACTGCACCACCATGAGCCGGGAAGTGATCTCGGACGTGATGGATGTGATCGGCGGCAAGGGCATCATCCTGGGGCCGCGCAACTTCGCCGGCCGCAGCTGGCAGGCCGCGCCGATCGCGATCACGGTGGAAGGCGCCAACATCATGACC